>MDTE01015652.1_pt1 | contig 53166 bp, 37 predicted proteins | sample 811231 | NCBI WGS metagenome assembly MDTE01 (sample SAMN05326651, study PRJNA326480) | marine metagenome | isolation source: seawater | place: Indian Ocean: Red Sea | collected 2010 | reverse complement strand
TGTTTCGGGTGGGTGCCGTAGGCGACATCGTAATGAGTGGGGTTGGGAAGTAGAGGTCGGGCCCGGACGAACCGGCGGGCTTCCTGGGTGCCAATCTTGCGCACGTAAATGTGACGCCAACGAATCTCACCTCCATGTGTTTGCAGCATCAGCGGACCGGTCTTGGGTAACGGCTGGTTACGGTTCCAGTAGTTTTCCATGACTGCCCCTTCCACGGTGGCCTGGTTGTTGAGCCAGACCCAGGTGCGGGCACCGATTTGGCGGATGCGAACCTGGTTCCATTTCCCGAACGGCTTGTCAGCCCGCATGAAGGGGTCGCGACCTAGTGTGCCAGGAGTGTTGTTAAACAAACCTCCTGACCCCAAGTGGGGCCGTCGTGTTGGATTGTCTGGATTGAAGACCTGGTTCCAGTCCCAGATCTGGACTTGCGGTGTGCCTCGTAAGTAAATGCCGCTGTCGGCTTGGGGGACTGTCTTGTATTGCAGTTGCAATTCAATGTCGCCAAAATCGACGTCGGTAGTCGCATACGGTCCGTGTCCGTCGTTGACGAGCTCGCCATTCTCTACCGACCAGTGCGTAGCGAATTCAGCGCGCTGCTGGGCGAGATTGGCCTTGCGTTTGTCACCGGTCAGATTTGCGGCCCGATGGGGATTCAATCCATGCCATCCAGTGAGATCTTTACCGTTGAAAATCGCTTGGAAATCTTGCGGCGGCTGAGGCTCGGCTGCCTGGCCAGCCAGGATGGTTGCAAACGTGGTCAGTGCGGTTAGCAGCGCGACAGGCAGCGTCTTGGGTTGCATTGTCATCTGGCACACAAGGGAACAAGGTAAGCGAGAATTCCGAACATCATTCGGCCAAAATGGTTGTCTACCATCAATGCAGGCCTTTGGCCACTATTGGTTGTGGTCTTTTCGTTATCATGGCGTTGTGTTGTGGCACTTGGGTGCCTGTCCCCCGAATTTGAGACCCCCGCGAATTTGTGAGCCGTAATGGTACGACGATTAAACGCTTTGCTCTTTGTTATTGCGTTCGGGACATCAGCCGTCGTTGCAGCTGAGCCGTTTCGAGTCCGCATTCTTTCTTACAACATCCATCACGGTGAAGGTATGGATGGCAAATTGGATTTGGCACGGATTGCCAAGGTCATCCGGTCTGTTTCCCCTGACATCGTGGCGCTGCAGGAAGTCGATGACCAGGTGCGGCGCAGCAGGCGTGTCAAGCAACCGATGGAATTGGCCCGCTTGACGAACATGCAAGTTGTGTTCGAGAAGAATATTGATTACCAGGGCGGGCGGTATGGCAACGCCGTGCTTTCCAGGTTTCCGTTCGTCCAGCACAAGAACGTACATTTGCCTTCGTTTGACAAGGGAGAGCAGCGGGGTGTGCTGATCTGCAGGTTAAGGTTGCCGTCCCGCCAGCAGCCACTCCTGTTTTTGGCGACCCACTTAGACCATCGCCGCCGGGACCGTGAACGCCTGGCATCTGCCGAACGCATTAACGCGTTGAGCGACGCATACGAAAAACTGCCGGCGTTACTCGTGGGAGATCTCAACGCAACACGTGACAGCGATGTACTCGCCCGGTTCCAGCAGAACTGGCAGATTGTCCATCGTGAAGAGCTGCCGACAGTTCCCGTCGACAAGCCAACCCGCCAAATCGACTTTATTCTGGCCCGTCCTGCGGGTGCCTGGAAAACGGTGGAAGTACGGGTCCTGGCAGAAGCGATCGCGTCTGACCACCGACCCTTGTTCGCGGTGCTGGAATGGACAGATCCGCAGTAGGAGTCTTGCCGGCGCCCAGGATCGGTGGCATTGCCCGTGCGCACGGTATTCTCCAGAAGACGTGGCAAATCGTAGAGCAACCCCGGTCAAATCCCAATGATGGCAAAACGCACTGGAGACAAGGTGATGACAAAATACATGAACACCCTGTGGTTCCTGATGGGGCTGGCAGCCACGCTGCCCGCGCAGAACCGCAAACAGGCGGAGCTGTTCGAAGTTCCCGAGATTGTTTCGTCCTGGGATGATTTGACCGCGGGTCTGAAGTCACCGGCAGATTGGGAGCAGCGGCGCCAGGTTCTAAAGCAGCGTTATCTGGATTTGCTCCGTGACCAGCACAAGCCTACCCGGCCTCCACTGGATTTGCGGATTCATGAAGAGGTCCAGATAGACGGTCTCTATTTGCGCCGGCGGATTAGCTATGCCGTCGAGTCGGATGAGCGGGCCCAGGCGTACCTGGGAATTCCGCTGAAAAGAAACGGCCGCCTGCCAGGGATCGTCGCGTTGCACGGTACTTTTGCCCAAGGCAAACAGCGAGTTGCAGGTTTGGTCGACAATCCGGACAAAGCCTATCTCGACCATCTCTGTCGACGAGGATACGTCGTGATCGCCCCGGAGCATTTTGTCTCTGGACACCGGATTCCCACGGCCGGCCCCTATGAAACCGGCGAGTTCTACAAGAAGCATCCCCAGTGGACTGCGGTTGGCAAGTTTACCTACGAACATTCCATCGCGGTGGACGTGTTGCAAGGTCTTCCGCAGGTAGACGGCGAGCGAATCGGTGCTTTGGGCCACTCACTTGGCGGGCACGGCACGTTCTTTCTGGCCGCCTATGATGGTCGCATCAAAGCTTCTGCTTGTAATTGCGGTGCCTCGTTTTTCCGACACAATCCGCGTGTGACTGCCTGGGCCCGTGACCATTGGTATGTCTATTTCAAGCCGATTCGCGCTGGTTTGCTCAAAGGAGAGCTGCCACCGATTGATTTTCATGAGATCATCGCCTTGATTGCGCCCCGCGCGTTTCTAGACCTTTCCGGCTTGAATGACGGGCATCGTCCGACGCAGCGGCAACGCCTGCTGATGCTGATGAAGATCATGGATGTCTATGAACTCACCAAAGCGCCCCAGAACTTTGGATTTTACGTCCACGGGCGTGGGCATTCGGTCGCCCATGAGTCACGTCAGCTAATCTACGGCTGGATGGACACGCATTTGAAACCAGCGGCGGCCACCAGGACGCGTCGGGTCGCGTCGAGATCTCCTTAGCCGTAGCTGCGAATGTAAGGGCGTAAACCAGGAAGTATCAGGCGAACACCTGTTGCACCACGTTCCCCTCGACGTCAGTCAGCCGGAAGTCACGGCCGGCGTAACGGTAGGTGAGACGCTCATGCTCCAGGCCCAAGGCATGCAGCAAGGTGGCGTGCAGGTCGTGAATGTGGACTTTGTCTTCGGCGGCATAGTAGCCATAGTCGTCCGTTGCGCCGTAGCGAAAACCTCCTTTGACGCCGCCGCCGGCCAGCCACATCGTAAAGCCTTCCGGATTGTGATCGCGGCCGTCCCGGGTGCCTTCGGCTGTGGGGGTGCGGCCGAATTCGCTGCCCCACCAGATCAGCGTGTCTTCCAGCAACCCACGCTGTTTCAAGTCGGCCAGCAGGCCGGCGATCGGCAGGTCTACCTCGCGGGCGTTCTTCTCGTGATCGCGTTTCAGATTGGAGTGCTGATCCCACTGGACCTTGTCGTCGTTGTGGGTGACTTGAATGAACCGTACCCCTGCCTCGGCGAAACGTCGCGCCAACAAACACATGCGACCGAAGTTGGCGGTCACCGGAGCATCCATACCGTACAGCCTTTTTGTGGTTGCCGACTCGTTCGAGAGATCTTCAATTTGCGGAATGGAGGACTGCATGCGAAATGCTAATTCGAACGAACTGATGCGTGCTTCGAGTGACGCGTCAAATCCAGTAGTCGCCAGGTGCCGGCGATTCATGGTACGCAGGCGGTCGAGCTGGAGTTGTTGAATCTGACGGGGAAGTTTCGTGTTCTGGATGTATTTGACGCGTGCCTGCTTGGACGGCACGCTGGCGTCGCCCAGCGCGGTGCCATTGTGAATCGCAGGTAGGAAGGAGGAGCTCCAGTTGTTAATTCCACCAAACGCCAGTGTCGGACAAATGGTGACAAATGCGGGAAGATTGGCGTTTTCCGTACCGAGGCCGTAGCTGATCCATGAGCCAATACTGGGACGGACGAAATTGTCACTGCCGGTATGCACTTTCATCATGGCACCGCCATGTGCCGGGTTGGTTCCATACACCGAGTGCAGCATACAAAGATCATCGACACGTTTGGCAAGGTGGGGGAAGAGCTGGCTGACCCACAGGCCACTCTCGCCGTACTGCTGGAACTTCCAGGGGGACTTGAGCAAGTTCTTGGTCGCATTGAACTGGACGCGTGGCTTGGCGAAAGGGAGCGGCTTGCCGTCGTCCCGTGTCAGCAACGGTTTGGGGTCAAACGTGTCTACCTGCGAAGGGCCTCCTGACATCAGCAGGAAGATAATGCGTTTGGCGCGGGCTGGCAGGTGCGGCGGTTTCGGCGCCAGCGGATTTGACTTGGGTTCTTGCGCGGCCATTTCGTCGGCCAGCAGAGAGGAGAGGGCGAGCGAACCAAATCCGACCGCCGTCTGTTTCAGCAGCCTGCGGCGCGGCAACGTGGCCGCGTGACGCAGTGATTCCGGTTTCAGTGGGGAGATGTTCATTTGATGTAGATAAATTCGTTCGTAGCCAGGGTAACGTGGCAGAGTGTGGTCCAGGCTGCACGACGGCGGGATGCGGCGTCTGCGGAAGGATCTTGGGCTGCGGACGCCTGGGCCAGGAAGGCGAGGTCGGCGTGGCGTTCGTCCGCCGTCACAGGGCGGCCGAAGGCAAGCTGGTAGAGGGTCTCGAGGCGAATATTGTCATCCGAGGATTGGTTCAGCAACCGTGCGGCAAAGTGACTGGCAGCTTGCATCACGAAGTCGCTGTTAAGCATCAATAAGGCCTGGGAGGCGACCACACTGGTCGCACGTTGGCCCGTCGAGACGGCCGGGTCGGGAAAGTCGAGCAGCTGGAACAAGTCGTAGACATTGTTCCGTACGACCGGCAGGTACAGTGACCGCCGCCGGGTGTCGTAGCTTGTTTTGTCAATTGACGTGTGGTCAAAAAAATAGGCCCGGTTCTTGAGTTTCAGCAGGGAACCACCCTGGGTCCGGTCCAGCTGTCCGCTGGCGGCGAGTAGTGCGTCCCGTACGGCCTCGGCTTCCAGCCGTCGTACCGCGGCCCGCCCGTACCAGCGATTGACAGGATCCAGCTGCAAGGTAGCTGCACGGGGTGTGCTCGATTGTTGGTAGGTGCTGGAGGACAAGATCATCCGGTGCAGTGATTTGACGGACCAGCCGTCTGAGATGAATCGCCGGGCCAGCCAGTCGAGCAGTACTGGGTGTGACGGCGTCTCACCCAACAAGCCAAAATTGTCCGGGGTGCGCACCAGCCCCTGGCCGAAGTGCCAGCTCCAGACGCGATTCACGAAGACGCGCGCCGTCAGTGGGTGTTGTGGGTCAACCAGCCAGTCGGCCAGCTGACGGCGGCCACTTTCACGGTCGGTGAATTGAGGGAGTTGCGGGCCGCGCACGACGCGAGGCGTGCGTCGCGGTATGAGCTTGCCCAGTTTCAGTGGGTCGCCGCGGAGGTGGATCGCGACGTCGGTGATCTTGTCCTCGGTAACACCCATTGCGGCCGGCAGGTCCGGGCCGTTCTTTTCCAGGGTTGCCAGGGCCTCACGCAGTTTCTTGAGCCTGGCTTTCGTTTCGGCCGGATAGAGCGCGGATACGTCGGCGGGCGGTTTCGTTTTCGCGGTTTGGGTGTGTTTCTGGCGTGCTGCACTGTCAGCCGCCTCGACCAGCTCGGCAATCACCTTTTTCTGCGCGGCAACTTTGCTGTCAAACGCTTTTTGCAGCGCGGTCGCCGCGGCAGACGGTAGCAGGTGTTCGTGCCATTCGGCGACTTTGATGTACTTTCGCATCGACAGTGTGCTTTTGAAGATACCCGCCAGACCGTAGTAATCCGCCGTTTCGATGGGGTCGAATTTGTGGTCGTGGCAGCGGGCGCAACCCAAAGTGAGTCCCAGGAAAACGCGGCCCGTGGTATCGAGTTGTTCGTCGATGATATCCATGCGCATTTTGTCCAGGTCGGTTTCTGCGAGGACTTTGGGTCCAATCGAGAGAAAGCCTGTCGCGATCAGCTGAGCATGTTGCTGGATTTCATTGTCAAACGGTAGTAAATCTCCCGCGAGTTGCTCGCGGACGAAACGGTCGAAGGGCTTGTCTTGATTGAACGCGTCAACGACGTAATCGCGATACCGCCAGGCGTTTCCGTGACAGACATTCTCATCCAGCCCGTTGGAATCAGCGTACCTCGCGACATCGAGCCAGTGACGCCCCCAGCGTTCGCCGTACCGCGGTGATTCGAGCAGTCGATCGACCACGCGCGCCAAAGCGTCGGGAGCGGGATCTGCGAGGAACGACTGGATTTCATCGGGCGTGGGTGGCAAGCCAAGCAGATCAAAGGTAACGCGGCGGATCAGGGTGCGGCGGTCCGCCTGCGCCGCCGGGACGCAGGAAGCAGCTTGCAGGCGAGCCAGGATGAAGTGATCGGCTGGCGTTTGTGGCCAGGCTAACCTGTGGTCGAAATGCAGACCGGCGGGCGACAACGGTTGGAAGGACCAATGGTTCGGGTCCCGGTTCGGCTCGTCGCGGGTGGTTGTCGCCGGAAACGGTGCGCCCATGTTGATCCAGCTGGCCACCGCGGCAATTTGACCGGCGGTCAGCTTCGCGTCTTTGGGCATTTTCAGATCGTCGTCGACCTGACGGATAGCACGGAGCAGCAGACTCGCATCAGGTTGACCTGGAACGACGGCCGGACCGGAGTCACCGCCACGTAGCAAGCTGGCGCGTGAATCGAGTCGCAGGCCGCCCCACTGTTTTTTCGCGCCATGGCATTTCAAACACCGATCGGCCAGCAAAGGCCGAATCCGGGTCTCAAAGAACTGGATTTGCTGACCGGTAGCGGCAACCGGTTCTGCTGGCTGCGAGGTCAGCAGGGCAGTACCCAGGAGTAACACGAGCATCATGATTCTCGATGAACTGTGGCGGATTGAGTGGCGACCGGGGGGGGAGGAGTGGTTCTCAGGCCGTTCCTGTTCATATCATTTTGCCCACGAACCGTTTAGATTGTAGCAGCTTGGGCACCTATCGCCCCAATTCATAGTAAACGTAACGATTTGAGGAGAAAGTTCGTGGACACGAACCGCTGGCGAAATATTCTGCTGCTGATGGTTTATGCCGGCATGGGGCATTTTAACCGGGTTGGTATTTCGGTGGCTGGTGACGAGTTGTTTATTCCTGAGAAAGGGATTTCAGAGGTTCAGATGGGCTGGGTCTACACCACGTTCTTGATTGTTTACACAATCGGAATGTTACCGGGAGGCTGGCTGATCGATCGATTCGGCTCATCGCGGGTCTTGGGCTGGTTTGGGCTGGGCATGGGAACGTTTGTTGTGCTGACCGGGGCCCTGGGTTGGATTTCAACTACCGCGACAACGTTGCTAATCGGTTTACTGGTCATCCGTGGGCTGGCGGGTGTCTGTAACGCTCCGCTGCATCCGGGGGCAGCGCATGTGGTTTCTGTGGTGATCACGCCACCACGACAGGCCACCGCCAACGGGATGATCACAGCCGGCGCACTGGTCGGTATCGCTTGCTGTTTCCCGGTGTTTGGGTGGCTGATCGACGTGTTGGGTTGGCAGCTCGCATTCGTTGCCGGTGGGGCGATGCTAGTGAGTTGTGGTCTGCTCTGGCGCGTGTTCGCGGAACCGACACTGCCGCAGCTGGCCGCTTCAGATACGGTCGGGCCAATGGGTGGGAATGAGGATGGCCGGTCGCTATCGAGATTGCTGGAGAGCGGGAATATTTGGCTCATTACGTTGAGCTACGCAGCCTACGGCTACTTTCAATACCTCTTTTTTTATTGGATGGGCTATTACTTCAAAGATGTGTTGCAGGTGCCCGATGTGAACGCACGCTGGGCTTCGTTCTGGATCATGCTGTCAATGGGCGGGGGCATGGTCTTAGGAGGCCGTTGCACGGACCTGCTATGCGGCTGGTTGGGTACGGCATGGGGCCGCCGTCTGATGGTGATTGGCGGTATGGGACTGGGCGCTGTATTCGGATTGATTGGTGTGAATGTTGAGAGCTTTGCCAGCGTTTCGATCTTTCTGGCGCTTTCGATGGCCGCGGCCGGCATGTGTGAAGGGGTGTTCTGGACAACCGCCACCGATATTGGGGGCAGGTCAGGTGGCTTTGCGGGTGCTTTTATGAACACCGGTGGGAATATTGGGGGTCTGATTTCTCCGGTGCTGACTCCGATCATGGCGGCCGCGATCGGGTGGCCAGGTGCGATTGCTACAGCTTGCGTGATCAGCGGTGTTGGCGGTTTGACCTGGCTGTTGATCACACCGCCTGCAGCGATCGTAGAGATTCCCGCCGAGGTGGCCTGATCGCGCGGATGGGAAGGCAGACGACACTGCGAACGCCGTGTCTTGTACGGCGCGAACAACCAAGTTGTCAGCCCTCTGGTCGGTCCCAGATCGAGATCGATTCGATCACAATCGGGGCACCGCCGAAGACGAGTCGACAGTTGGCGTTTTGATTGTCGACCCGCCCCATTTTCCAGGGTTGTTGGCGTGACTGGGCGAGCGGCTTGCCGTCCAGGAACAAGCGAATTTCGCCCACCGAAGTGTCCCAGGTCACCGTGGCATCGTGCCAGTCGCCGGGAGCCATATCGCGCAGCGAAGTGTGGGGCCAGTGTTGCTCACCGGTGACATCGAACATGTTGCACAGGTAACGGCCATCGTCGAGCTTGCCGATATACATTAGTCCAGGTTCCACGCGAAGTTGCAGGAAATACCGTGTCACCCCGTCTCCACCGTGCCACAGCGGTTTGAAACGGAGATGGATTTTGCCGCGTTGCAGATTGATGTTGCCTTGCGGGAGGTAGCTCACCGTGGCGCCTGGTGGCAGATGCAGGGCGGTTCCTCCGGGTGATTGTTCGTAGCGGATGTCGCCGGTAATCGTCGCGTTACCGGACAGTCCGCGGGCGATCCGGGCATCGGCGCCCCCTTCGAAATCAACGTGAAACAGCAGGTGTTTATCAGGAGTTGTATTGCGGGACGCTGGCTGCAGCGTGGCAATGGATCCGGCATGGAACCGGGTGAATTCGGGGTAGAGTCGCAGGGTGTAGCCGAAGGTGGCCGTTTGCCCCTGTGCCAGTGGAGTGGCGCGGTACATCCACTCTGCAGTGCCGTGTGGGTCCTGGGAATTCTCGCCACGCCAGGTTAGCAACTGCAGGAGGCGTTCGGGTCGATCGACCTGGAACGCCAGTAACAATTTCTGGTCGGGAAAAAATTCGCCAAAATGGGCCAGGGCCCGGGTGCCCAACGCAGGGTAATCGGTGAACGCGTCCAGCACTTCAGCAGGTGCGAGGCCACGATTGATGACCACCGAGGATTTCCAGTCGGATGAAGTGAGCAAACGCGTTCCGTCATAACTCCAGGAGACAGTCTGGCCTCGCTGTTGATGATCGATGTAATGGTGGACTCGATAACTGAGATCGAAGCTGGGAACGTCCATCGACAGCGAGTCATTCAGAAACTCGACGCGGACGTGAACACGCCCCGGCTGATGGTCGAAAGAGTAGGTCTTGTTCATCAACAGCGTGACTCCTCCACCGAGTGAATGGAGCGCCACGGACCGTTGGAAAACCAGGTCGATCCCTTTCGCGTGGATCCGCTGATCGACCAGTCGCATCACGGTATCGAGTTCCCGGTTGCTACGTTCAGAGGTGGGTTGCCACAACATGTCGCGACAGAGTCCGGCTTCCCGCGTACGCAGTTCCGTGCCTGCGAGTTTCCACTTCAACAGGGTGCCGCTGGGGCTTATCCAGACCTGCTGATCCGGGGATTCGACCAGGTATTCAAATTGGTTGTCTTTGTTGAAGTCGTCAAATCGCATCCGCAGGTCACCGGGAACCGTGTCGGGGGGCAGTGACGTGGCGGATTCGGTGTACGCCAGCGCCTCCTGCTGGAGCGGTTCCAGTTCGATGGCCCGGAACTTCTGAAAGTCAGGTGCGGGCGTGTTACCGGCAGGTTCCAGAGAGTAGCCTCGATAGTCGTAGGCGGGGGTTTTCAGATAGAGTCCGGCTGCCAGATCGGCTGATGAGAGCTCGGCCTGCCCTGCCCTGGTGAAAATCTCCTGGTGTTCCCGGTCGACCAACAGCCAGCGACCGGCAGGCAGGGCTGCCGTCAGCTTGACGAAACAAGGCTCCTGGCGATGGCGGTTACAGACGACACTGAGCCAGCTGTTGGCGTCGGTGCGCTGGTAGCTGCGGAGGATGGCATCTTGATCCCAGTCGGGGTAACGGTTACGTATGATCTTGCCGCTGCCCAGGCGGATTTCCGCATCTTGCTTGGGAATTGGAGTGATAAGCAGGTTGCCGGGGTCGAGGGCACCTGCGAACAGGGTTTGTTGATGTTCTGCGAGAAAGTTCATGACGCGGTTGAGTTGCACAAACGTGGCGGCGTCGAGTGCCCAGCCGGCGTAAAAGCTGGTGCCTTTGCATCCAATCAAAGCAGCGCCAAGTGTCTGTAACATCATGTCCTGGTCGGCGATGAACAGGTTGCGATAGCCTCCTGCACTGACATTCTGACAACCTGTAAAACGCGCCTGGGGAGAACGCGCCATCCAGCGTTTCATCTCTTGCAGAGATCGTGCGCTGGTGAAGTTCATGGGGTCGACATAGGTGACCTGGTCGGCGTAGCGGGCGTAGTCGATGTTGGAAGTCAAATCACTTGTGGTACCCTGGCAGAGAATGGTGTCGATCTTCGGATTGACGGAGCGGCAGTAAGCAGCCCAGTTGCGCACGACCTGGGCTGCCAGCTCCTGTCGCATTTCGATCCACTCTTGCAAGTACTTTTCACGAATAGTCTGTTCGGTGAGTTCGGTTTCTACGGGCAGTTTGTTCCGTTTTCGAAACCGCGTTAACAGCCATGGGTAGTTTCGAAACTCGGTAATTCTACCCGCCGGACCGGGTTCAAAGTCCAGTAGCGTTGCATCGGCCGTGCGCAGTCTGGCGGCGGTCCGCTCTGCCCCGGGGACTTGCCCAAACCAGGCGGGTCCCATCGCCAGACAGTCGAAAAAATCATTTTCGTAAACCCGCTGGTAGCTACCGGAACGTTGGTGGATCAGGTAAAAACCGCGCGCCTGCAGCGCTCGATTGAAGGTTGCTGACTCCAACGACTGGATCGCGTTAAACCCGGCTTTGGCCATGTAGTCGGCGACTTCGTCCCAGTGGCCGGTCCGATAACGCGGTCCGTAGTGCAACCACAGCTTGAAATATTCGGGCGGTAGCCGTGGCGGTTGTAACGCGTCGAAAATCTTCAGCTGAGACCGGTCGGTAAAACACGTATCCCCTTGGAAAGTAAGTCGAACTTCAATTTGCAGGGGAGCTGGAGGGATCGGTTGATTGTCACTGATACGAAACCAGATCCACTCGTGATCACTGCCCCATGCGCCTTGCAGTGACCGTATGCGCACCTGCTCCGCGTCGAGTGGTTTGGTGACTTGCTTCCACGGTTGGCCATCTCGAATCGTGTCGACCACAGCCAGCCCTTGTTGCTCTGCGTCTGGGATTTCGATGAATCCAGGCAGCAAGACGGTGTAGCTAAATCCTTCCGCGGTGTATTTGCCACTCTGGTTGTCGATCGGGGGCATGTAGAGGTCGAGGAAGTTCACCTGATCTTTGATGGCGGAGGTGGTGCCGTTTTTGTTGATGCTGGCGTGCGCAAAATAGATGCGTGGCGGGTCAAAGCGTTTGCCGTAGACGTCGACCGCCAACACGGCACCACCCGGCTGGAGAATGCATAGGCTACTCCAGACCAACCCCAGTAGTGTTACCCAACGCATTGTTCCACCTTATCAGCCAGGATTGCCTGAGACGTTACGCGGATTCCCACGACTCAATCCGAGTTTCCAGAATCTCGACACGGTCGCGTAATGTAGAGAGTTCTGCTTCCAGACTCGTGATCCGCTCGCTGGTTGAATTTGTTGTCGTCTGGCTGCGTGTGGGTGTTGTTGTGCTCTGGGGTGCGTCTTTTTGCAGGCGAGCCATTTCCTCTTCTCCGTAGAGACCGTGGGTCACGACTTGGCCCCGTCCAGGTGGCGACAATTCCACCATTAGCTGTTTAGAGAGTAACGCGTCGACAATGGGGCGCAGAGCGTTCAGGTCGACGATGGCCTCCATGCGTGCGGCGCGGCTGCGCAGCTCTCCCAGAGTTTGTGGACCACGTAGCAGCAACTCGGCGAGAACAGCAGCTTCGGTCTTGTCGACGCTTAACCAATCATAGGCACGATGCCGGAATTTGGCTGCGCGGCCGTCCCCTTGTACTTCCACAACGGCGCCCAGCTGACGCAAGCTGTCGAGCGTCTCTTGTACGTCATCAGTTTCGTAATCGGTCTGCGGTGCGCGGTTGCTTTTCTGGTTGCAGCCGGTCGTCGTGGCATTCAGGGTTAATGGGTAGGCGTCGGGCGTTGTTTTTGCTTTTTCAATCAAGACGCCGAACACACGACGCTGTGCTGGATTCAATGGAGACCAGGTGCGATCGGGAGCGGAGTCATTGTTTGTGTCTGCAGAGGCTTCGTTCATCTTCGCGTCTCGGGAACAGGGTGAACCGCCAGCGCGTCGGAAATGGGATGTGAAGTGAGGACAGACACGCTTGGGGCATGGTGGTTTTTTTGCGCTGCGGCACGCTAGGTGCGCAAGCTGGCCAGCGTCTGGCAGCAGCGGTGTGTGGATGTCTTATTCCATCCCCAATCGATTCCGAATGACGTTCCGGGCTTCCTGGTCATCCAGCACCGGTCGGACCTCGATATCTAACGCTCCATTCCAATTGAGTCCCCAGCCCTGGACGGCTGCCGCGTCGTCACTTTCGCAGATTGCCACACCCGTGCCGGTGGCCACATCATGCCAGCGGCCAATTACCGTGACTCCGGGGTGGTCCGTTTCGTGGTCGGCGTCTGTCATGGCGGCAAAGGTCTTGAAGACTTCATGTCGGTTGGTGGTGTGTGTAGACCAGGTAATCATGAATTTCATCGGGGTATCCTTACAGGGAGGAGACGTACTCGTCTTTGAGCTGGAACTACTTCATTCCGTATTTCACGATGCTCAGTGTGCAGGTCACTCTGAGGCGTTGTTATCAGGCAGAGGTCTACTAACTGTCAACTATTTGTAGATAGATTCTTGGCTTTAACGAACGTGATTGGCCTGGCGGTGTGCGGGTAAATCGACCTGGTGATTAGAACAGGATCTGGGTTTCAGGCGGTGACGTGTTGCACTGCAACCGGAGCTGGTCGCCAGAAGGTCATCGGCTGCCCGGATTTGGGTCATAAGAGTTTTTCGCTGGTGGTCGGGCCCGCAGTAACACCGGCTTGGGTCAGCAGGAATACGGAGACGATCATGGCCGGTCCGCAGGCCAGCAGGATCCCCCAGTCCGTGTAGGTGAAGTGGTTGTCGACGGTATCTGGTGAATTGAGTTGCGTTTCCAGAATAGACACGGAGTTGTTCACGATGTGACATAACATCGCCGGCAGAATGGACTTCGCTTGCCAGGCAACGACTCCCATCCAGATCCCCAGCGGCAAGACCAGCAGCGAGTGGATGGGGTCCATGTGGGCGATCGCAAAGAGCACAGAGCTGATCAAGATGGCCACCCCTGCGGGTAGCCTGGCCAGTAGCCGGGTTTGGACGTAACCGCGAAAGAGAAGTTCTTCGACGACTCCGGGAATCAAAGCAATCAGCAAAAACACTAGCGGCAAGCGTGAACCACCAAAGCTGCCCATGATGCGATTGAGGACCTCCAGGTTCTCGCCCATGTCCGTTAAGAAATGGGAAGCAACGAACCAGGTCACAAGGCCGACCATCGGGGTGGCGATCGCGAATGCAAACCAATTCCAAACCGGCAGGGCACCCCTGGCAAGGCCCAGCCTGCACTGCCAGGGTATCGGTGATAACAACGCGGCCCCCAGCGCAGCGCATAGTAGCACGCTTTGACTCGGCACGGATATCACGAACAGCCCCTCCGGGCGCGTGTAGAAATCTTCCAACCAGATCCAGTACAGGGATGAGTCGCTCATCGTTGTTGGACCGGCATCTACCAGGGCAGCAATAACGATTGCTGCGGTCGACAGAATGGCGGAAAGGATGATCGCCAAGATCGGCACGGTCACTGTGGGCCAGATTCTAGCGCGCGCTGCAACTGGTCTGGTAGCATCTGCAGCGGGCGCAGGAGCTGCCGGGATGCCTGGTTCGGAAGTGTCGGAAACGAAGGTTGCCAGAATCGGTGGCGGCCTGGTTGCTTCGTCTGGTAACGGATTGTCATGAGTCATAGTGGGGCATCTTCCGGTTACCAGAGGAGGACTACGACCGTGGGTTGTGAACGCTCCGGGGTTGGTGGAATGTGGTTGACTATCTGCGGTCACCGGGGGGAGACTGCTTCGCTGCCACGGGCAGCTGAACCGCTACCAGTTCACGGTCACTGCGTGCAAAAATTCGGTCTGCTGCGTAAGCAGGGTGGGCCCACGTGTTACCAAGAACGGTTGCGCGGGCCAGCTCCTGGTAACCCGTGCGGTTCAATTGCGCCAGGATCAGTTCACCGGCCGAGTTCAGGATCAGTGCCCGATCGCCCTGATTGATCCACACCAGCGTTGCTTGTGGGTTGCGTCCGCGGGGAGTCGCGCGATTTCCATCATCCCAGATCTTTTTTCCTGTACGGAAGTCAAAACAGATCATGCCGTGTTGCTTGTCGAGTAAATAGGCATAACCGTCGCGGTAGAGGGGTTGCGACATCAATCCACGCAGATGGCGGTTTTCTTCCCAGAGCAATTCCGCCGGATTACTGTCACCACCGAGGCGGATGGCCTTTGAGCCTTCCCAGTAGCCACTCACAAAGAGGATGTCTTCCTCGTAGACAGGGGTTGCGATTGAGACTCCCATGGTCACTTGATAGGGAACGGCCCAAATCAGTTTACCCGTTCCCGGGTCCAGCCCGCGTATATGCGAAGGAGTCCAGCAGATAAGTTGACGCCTGCCATCACGCTCAATCAGGATCGGTGTCGCGTAGGCTGCTTCGTCGGACAGAGTCTTCCAGACAGGCGATCCTGTTTTTCGGTTCAAGGCAACCACGCTCTGGCCTGCCTTACCTCCAGGCTGGACAATGACCAGATCGTCAGCCACTAGAGGCGACGCCGCGTAACCCCAGGTCGGCATGCGGCCCTGGTAGTCACGAGCCAGATGCGCCGACCAGATCGGTTTGCCATTGGCGACATCCAGGCACCATAGATGTCCCAGTGCGCCTAAGGTGTAAACGCGGTTGTCGTGAATGGTTGGCGTCGCGCGAGGCCCACTACCATACTCAAGCTTTCCATAGTCGATCGGATACGTATGGATCCACAACGGTTTGCCGTCTGTGGCGCGAAAGCAGACAACGCGTTCCGAGTCTTGCGGAGTCGTTTGTCGGTCCATCGTGAAAATCCGTTGATCCGACGCGGCGACCCCCGCATAACCACCGCCAATCGGCCTGGTCCAGGCACGTTGCAAACCTTCTTGAGGCCATTTGTCGAGCAACTTCGGTGCATTCCAAGTACCGTTACCGCGTGGTCCGCGCCAACGCGGCCAATCTTCGCCTTGCCGGCTGGCTGTTCCGGTTTGATTAGCGCGTAGTTGCGCTCGTTCTTGCGACCGGGAACAGTTGGCGTGGCCCACTGCAAGCCAGGCTACGACCAGGATGACTGAAAGACGTAACATGTTACCGCTCGATTCCTTCTCTTCGCGTAAGCTACCTCTTCGGCGCAACCCATGCCAGGTTTATCCGCCGGCATAGTATCTTAGACCTGGTCATGACGAACATCATCGCCGTGCACAAGGAAGATCACCTCTTTGCAGATGTTCACCGCCTGATCCGCGATGCGTTCCAGGTGGCGGGCGATCAGAATCTGGGCCAGCGCATCCGCGATGTCTTCGGTCCCGGTCAGTACGTTGTGCAGGACTTCGTCACTCAGTAGCCTCTTGATGATCTGGGCGTTCAGGGCATCAACAATGTCGTCTTGGCTGCGGGTAGCTTCGGCCTTGCTGGCATCTCGTTCGAAATAGGCATTGAATGCGGCATCGATCATTTCACCGACTGTGGCAGCCATTTTGTGCAGATCCGGTTGAACGTGGTGTCCGATCTCCGTTTGCATCAGATCCAGTGATTCACAGATGTTGACCACCTGGTCGCCGATGCGCTCGAGTTGCATTGTGATGTTGCTCACACCCAGTACATACCGCAGTTGCGTGGCGACCGGGCCGTAGACCGTCAGCATGCGAATCGCGTCACGATCGATGTCCATTTGCATTTGGTCGAGCGTGGTCTCTAACTGGTCTACCTCTTTTCGTACGTTCTTGCCGCGGTCTTGGATCGCTGTAATTGCAAGCGCGACCATCGATTGGGCCAGACTCGCCATCTGGCTCATGCGATTTTGTAACTCCATTAACTCACTGTCGAATTTTTTCACCACGCGCTCCATGGTTACGTAGCGTTGGGGACGTTGAGCTTGTCAACTATGGTTTTAACCATATCGCCCCTGGATGTACATTTCGGTCTTGTTGTGTTGTGGATTCAAGAACATGGATGAAGTTTTCGAGTGCTCGATCAATTCTCCGAGCAACATGAAGATGCACTCGTCGGTGGTTCGACGTGCCTGGGCCATGTTGTGGGTAACAATCACGATTGTATAGTCGCCTCGCATACTCTCGATGAGTGATTCGATGCGTTCCACCCCTTCGGCATCAAGGGCCGAGCAGGGTTCATCCATGAGGATGATTTCTGGTTTGAGTGGCAAGAGTCTGGCGATACAAAGTTTTTGTTGTTGCTCAAGAGTGAGTTGGGTGGCGCGTTGGTAGAGGTTGTCTTTTACCGCATCCCACAACTTCACTTCGCGCAGCGCTGCCGTGACCAGTTCATCTTTTTTCTCACGTGAGAATTCGTTGGGCTGACTGTGAACGCGGATACCGAACAGGATGTTCTCGTAAATGGAAATAGGTAACGGGTTGGGGCGTTGGAAGACCATTCCAACTCGGCGCCGCAACTGTCTGGTTGAGACGTCATCGCCGTAGATGTTGGTGTCGAGGATCTTGATCTCGCCAGTGGTTGTCACGTTTCCGTAGCGTTCATTGATGCGGTTGAAACAACGCAGTAGAGTTGTCTTGCCGCAACCAGACGGGCCAATCAGCCCGGTGATGATTCCTTTCTTGATCCTGAGTGCGATGTTGTCCAGTGCCTGGAAATCGCCATACCACAGACTCAAGTCACTAGTCTGGATTGCGTAGTCGGCCACAGTGTCTGCAGTGGTCGTTTCGTGTTTTGCGGGTTCGTGTTGCATGGAGGTTGTTGAATTGGGACGTGCCAGTTGCGGAGTTAGCCGAAGTCCCCGGTAACGTAATCGAGGGTCATTGTTTGGTCCGGAGCCGAAAAGATCTTCTCGGTTTCACCGACCTCAATCAGTTGCGAGTCGTTGAGGAAAGCCGTTGTGTCGGCCAGGCGGTGGGCTTGCTGGACCAGATTGGTGACCAGAATAATGGTCATGCTCTTTTTGAGTTCCAGCAGGACATCCTCGATTTTCATTGTGGTGACGGGGTCGATGGCTATGGAGAATTCATCGAGACAGAGAATCTCGGGGCCGGTGTTTTCCGGGCGGGCGTCCTGTGTGAGAGACAAAGCGCGGGCGATGGTCAAGCGTTGCTGCTGGCCACCGGAGAGCTTGGTCCCGAGCATGTTCATGCGGTCCTTGACCTCGTCCCACAACATTGCCTGTTGCAGACATTTATGGACGAGTGCATCCAGCGTATCCTTGTCATGCAGTCCTGCCATACGTGGCGCGTACGCGACGTTCTCGTAAACGGACATCGGCAGGCCGACGGGCAATGGGAAGACCATTCCGACACGGCGACGGAGCTTGTAGACGTCTTGCATTGTCATCACGTCCTGGCCAGCTACCGCCACAGTTCCGTTCAGTGACGCGGTTGGTTCCAGTTCGAGGGTGCGATTGATGCACGTGAGCAAAGTAGTCTTGCCTGAGTTGGCCGGGCCAATGATGCCAAAGATCTGGTTCCTGGGGATTTTTAGCGAAATGTTGTCGAGCGCGACGTCGTTGCCATAGCGAACTGTGACATCGGAGAACTCGATGTGCGTGTTGTGCTCGGTCAGTGTTTCAGGTGTTGGCACGACGGTTACCATTTCTTTCGATTTCGCAAGTAGATACGAAAGGCAATCGAAGCACTATTGACGACTAGAACCAATCCGATCAGCACGACTGCCGTACCGTACTGAATACTCTCCGGGACGTTCTGGACCTGTTTGGAAATGGTGAAGAGGTGGAAAGACAGGGCCATGAACTTTTCGTCGAGCGCAAACCCCTGATCCATGTTGATATAGAACGCGACGCCGGTGAACAGGATAGGGGCAGTTTCCCCAGCAGCTCGAGAGACCTGCAGAATCACGCCGGTGAGGATTCCGCTGATGGAATTTGGCAAGACGATCGTGCGGATCGTTTGCCAGCGGGAGGCTCCCATATTCCAGCAAGCCACTCGGAACGCCATCGGCACGGCGGCCAGAGCCTCTTTGGTACTGGCGATGATCACGGGTAGTGTCATCACCGCGACCGTACATGACGCCGCGATCAGTGATTTTCGCATTTGGGCAAAGTAGACAAAGGCCCCCAGGCCGAAGAGCCCGTGGACAATACTGGGAACACCGGCCAGGTTTACCACCGCCAGATTAATGATTCGCGTGCCCCAGTTGTCCCGCGCATATTCGTTCAGGTAGACGCCAGCCAAAACCCCAACTGGGGCGGCAATGAGCAGCGAACAGAGCACGAGCAGGAAGGTGCCGAACAACGGTGCCCAGATTCCACCAGCGGTCATGCCATTGGCGGGATTGCTGGAGATGAAGCTCCAGGTGAGTGAAGGCCAGGCCTTGATGGTCAGGAATGCCAGGATCGCCAGCACGGGCACGACGAGCATGATGGCCATGCCGAGAAACAGGTATTTGTAGGTTCGTTCACGGCGCAGCTTGAGCTGTTCGAATTTGGTACTGACGAACGGATGCGCCGCAGTTGTTGGCAGGGCAATTGCTGATTCGTGCTCAACCATTTTTTTCGTTTCGAATTCCCTTTACGATGAGGTCTGCAATCATGTTGACAATGAACGCGAAAACGAACAGTACGATTCCAATCAGGAAGAGCACCTGGTAATGTTCTCCACCACGAGGTGCCTCCCCCATTTCAGCCGCAATTGTCGCGGTCAGTGTCTGCACCGGATCGACCAGACTCCGTGGAATGCGGCCTGAGTGGCCAGTGGCCATCAACACCGCCATGGTTTCCCCAATCGCGCGCCCGACACCAAGAAGTACTGCTGCCAACAGACCACTTTTGGCCGCGGGAAAGAGCACGCGGAATACGATTTCCCAACGGGTGGCCCCCATTGCCAGGGCCGCCTCACGGTAGGAATCCGGGACGGCACGCAGTGAGTCTTCCGCCACTGAAACAATCACCGGAACGCTCATCAGAGCCAGGATCAACGCACCATTGAGCATGTTGACACCCACGGATGCCCCGGTCGTTGCGACCAGGATTGGTCCCAGGACCATCATGCCGATGAACCCCCAGACCACCGAGGGAATTGCTGCTAACAGTTCAATCAGGACTTTCAGTGTTTCTTTTGTCCGTGTGCCGGCGAATTCGGAAACATAGATTGCGGCTCCCAGTCCCAGCGGAACCGCCATTAACATCGACAGAATAGTCACCGACAGGGTGCCGACGATCAACGCCAGAATGCCATACTCGGCTTTTCCAGCAGCCGTTGGATCCCATTTGGAACTCGAAAAGAAATTGACCAGGTCAAGTGAGCCAGTGAGCGCCGGTGCGCCTTCCTTAATGACAAAGAAGAAGATCGCCATCACAAATAGAATGGCGCTCCAGCCACACACACGAATGAACCATTCCACGTGCCCTTCCATGGCGTCGAGGCCGGACATCATTCGGGCGCGGAAGCCCCTTGGAGCTCCTGTCCGGGAGCCCGTAGGCCAACCGAGCCAGTTAAACCGGGCGTTCGGTCCTAGCATGTAGCCGCCGGCAAAATTTCTGACGATATTGGCAGACAGAAATACCAATAGGCCGTAACCAAGACAGGTCAGAAAAAGGCTGGCTGGTTGTATTGCGTCACCCCCTTCCACGGAGACACGAGCCACGGTGGTGACCACAATGGCTGTGAGGAAGGCGATGATTTCCAGGCCGCTGATGCGCCCCATTAGGAATCGTCTTTCGGAGGTCGTTCAGTTGATTGGTACGTAGCCAAGATCGGAAACGATTTGCTGACCCTTCTGGGAAAGAATCCAGTCGAGATAGATTTTGAGTGCTCCCGACGGTTGGCCGATCGTGTAGATGAGCAGCGGCCTGGCAATTGGATAATCGCCGCTGGCGGCATTTTCAGACGTGGGTTCCACCGGATCGTCGTCGTTTGTTTTCGACACGGACAGCATCTTCACCTGATCCGTAGCATATCCCATTCCGCTGTAGCCGATTGCAGATGGTGTTGTGCTGACCAGATCGACGACGTCCTTCGAACCGCTCTGGTTGATGGCACCTTGCTTGTAGTTTCCCGTCTTGCCAAGCACGGTTTCCCGGAAATAAACGTAAGTGCCTGAACTATTCTGCCTGCTGACACGAATGATCTCGTCGTCACCTTCCACCTTGATTCCCAACTGAGACCATTTTGTAATATCTCCATCTTCACCATAAATTGCAGCCAGTTGGGAGAGGGAAATCTTGGTAAGTGGGTTGTCCTTGTGCACGTACACGGCCAGGGCGTCGCGTCCGACGACGTGTTCCAATGCCTCTTTGTTCAGGTTCTTTTTGACCAGTCCTTGTTCCTCTTCCTTGATAGCGCGGCTGGCATTGGCCATGTCCAGTTCCCCATCCATCAGCCCAGCGATACCCACACCGGAGCCGCCGCCGGAAACCTGAACTGAGATGTCGGGATTTTCAGCCGTATAGACTTCTGCCCACTTCTGGGCAACATTCACCATTGTGTCACTACCGCCCACCTGAATGGTGCTGTCACTTCGGGAGTTGCCACCACTACAACCGAAAACGGCCAACGAGAGCGCAATACACGCAATTTGAGGGACTGACATCCTTGACATCAGAAGAACTCCTGGGGATTCAGAGGCGTTGATTATTGTGAGGTATTCACGATAACCTCAGTTCTCCGAACATTTTGGCGGTAAATGTTAATGTTTTGTGAACATTGCGTTAGTCATTCGTTAACTAAATGCTGGCGGAATTTTCACAAACATGACGTCGCCTCGCAACTCCACGAGCGACGTTTTTTTAGGTGGTTTACGGCCGTGTTCCGTCCGTGGCTGAGGAGGTCTTAATGCCCTGTTTTTCAGCAAAAATGCGATGTGCAGGGCACTCAAAGGAGGCGGGGCGAGACGGGACTTCCTGGATTTGGAGGAAGCGGTGGGGCAGACGCAGGGGGCTCTGACAATCAAGCATAGCTGGCAGTGCGTTGCGTTGTCCCTGCTTGCGGTGTTTTCTGGGGTGCCGTGACGGTGCCTCGCTTTGCTTGCACGAGGGAAACACTAGAAAAGTAGGTTGTTGCTGTCTGGTTTCTGATGGAAAAGGCAAAGAGATCGAGGGTATTCATGGGACGCGTCGCAGTCACGCTGGCCGTATCGATGGTCGTGGGTTGCGGTCCGCGAGATCCGGTCGTGGCCTTACAGGAGATGGGGGCGGAGATCGCGCGGAATTCCCAGGGCCAGGTTGATTACATCGATCTCAGCGGAGACTTGGTTTTCGATGACCGAACTGGCAATCTACTGAGAATTGAGACCCAGGTGACTGCGGCGGGTTTAAGCCACCTCCAGGACATGACGGCGCTTCAGGAACTCCGGTTGAGTCATACCGAGATCGGCGACAAGGGCCTGGTTCACCTGCAGCGTCTCAGCAATCTGGAGCGACTGGACCTGACAGGCACCAGAATTACTGGCCAGGGACTGCTGCACCTTCACGGGTTGAAGAAATTGAAGAAGCTCTGGCTCGATCGTAGCGCATGCAGTCCGTCAGCATTAGAGGAATTGACTCTGGCCCTACCGGATCTCGTCATTGTCCGTGAATAACAGTGCGCGGAAACATAAATGCCTGGTCTGCCTGTGGCGGCAGTCAGCTTGAGTCAACCAGGTTCGTTGCCGCAGCTGGTTCCGATTTCAATCAGTACGATCGGTGATTTCGATCAGGTGATAGCCGAATTGGGTCTGGACCGGACCGTGTACCTGGTTCACTTCCGCACTAAATACCACCTGGTCGAATTCGGGCACCATTTGTCCAGGGCTAAATTCACCGAGTGCTCCTCCCTGTTGTCCGGAAGGGCAATCCGAGTGCTCCTTGGCTACCTCAGCAAAGTCGGATCCATCTTGGATTTGTTGTTTGAGTGACTCACACAATGCTTCGTCTTTGACAAGGATGTGTCGCGCACTTGCTCGTGCCATAGCTTGGAACTCTCGTCGTTTGTGGTTTGATCACGGGTTACTACGTAGAGTGTAATGGATCGTGGCGAAAGATCTATGCCACTGCCGTGACGGCACGAAAGCTGAGCGATGTGTTGGGGAGAATCTGCAGCAGGCAAGATTCCTTGCCAATGTTCCCTTGTCAATTGCGGTCTGGCGAGTCGTTTGATTTAGCGATTGGTGTCTGCTGGCTGGGACCGGCAGTACCTGGTCCGGCTTGAACTTTCCTGTTGCATCAATTGGCTTCCTTGCTGACTTGTTTGTTGTCCCTGCGGGCGGCGGTTGTAGGCTGCTGAGTTTCTACCCTGAATAAATCACGTGTGGTGATTCCGGAGCCTTCCGCCCAGGTTGTGTCTTGGCAAGAGTACTTCTGTAGCCTGACTGCAAATGGAAACGGATGGTCTGTGTTGGCAGGATAACGTGATTTGCTCTGCGGATTTGACAAGTGACAGTAACGTACCTAGAGTCACCCGCATTACGGAAGGCCGCGAACTGGCTGGTTTCCGGATCGTGTATTCAGAGCATTGCGTCACTCGGACGAGATACTTTCTCATCGAAACACAACGATAAACAGCAGGAATAACTTATGAGTAATGTGCAACGATTCGGGGCCGCAGGAGACGGCGTGACGGATGATACAGATGCCATACGCCATACGATCCAGTATGGGGATGGGATGTTACATTTTCCGCCCGGTAGCTATCGAATCAGCCAGACGCTCGAAGTCCCCTTGGCAGAGTCTGGCCCGTCTGGAATTGATGGTACTGGTGGTACGGCTCGCATTCTGATGACGGGCGCCGGTCCGGCGTTTCGTCTGGTTGGTACCCATAACGGAACTGGAGATCCGAGTTCGGTTAAGGGCAATGTCTATCCGCAACAGCGATTGCCGACGATCCGGAATGTCGAGATCGAAGGGGCACATCCTGAAGCCGATGGCATCCAGATGATCCGTACACTGCAATCCGTTTTTGAAGGAGTCCTGGTGCGGCGTTGCCGCCACGGTATCCACCTGACAGAGCGGAACCGAAATGTATTGATTAGTCACTGCCACGTGTACCATAACTCGGGTGTGGGCATTTTTCTCGACCAGGTCAATCTGCACCAGATCAACATCGCCAGCTCTCACATTAGTTACAACCGGCTGGGAGGTATTCGGATCGCTGGATCCGAGGTTCGCAACTTGCAAATAACCGGCAACGACATTGAGTACAACAACCATGCCCAGCACAACACGGCGCCTGAGCCCACGGCTGAAATCTATGTCGATACGACAGCCCCCGGTGCCAGCGTGAACGAGGTTGCGATTGCTTCCAATACGATTCAAGCAACGTCTTCACCCGGCGGTTGCAATATTCGCATACGGGAAGCGTCTGATGGCAAGTCGCGGCCCCCCGGGTTATGGTCCATTGCCGGCAATATCATCGGTAGTCAGGAAAACAACGTCCATTTGACCGGCTGCTATGGTGTTTCGATTAGCGGGAATTGCATCTACTCGTGTGGCAATCGCAATCTCCTGATCGAAGATTCACGGCAGATTAACGTGGGCAGCAATACGTTTCGCAGGCATACTCCCCGTATGGGGACTGGGGTTCGTATCGTACGCTCTGCGGATATTACCCTCAGCGGCTGTTCGATTCTCGATGAACACCCGGAGGGCCAGCCTTCCGGCGCGTCGCTCCTTGAGCTCGTCGAATCACAACGGATCAACGTTTCGGGATGTCAACTTCTGGACGGGATGCCCTGCGGCCTTGATGCCACCGACTGCAGCCATGTCGTGGTGACGGGTTGCACCATCTCGGAGAGCCGTCCACAGCCAGTTTCGCGACATGCCGTTCGCTTTGCAGGCGCGGGGACGGGAAACCTGATCGGCATGAGCTCAATTGGCCCTGCAGTGGAATCGCCCTTGTCACTCGCGGTGTCTGCTGGCGTTGTCGTACAAGGCAACGTGTTAGCAGCGGACGATTAGATGCACAGAATAGCGTCAGGCGAGAAAAAGTTTCAGGCTGTGACCAACGCGTCCAGACGTCCAGTGCTGTCTGCAAACTGTTTACGAGGAGTGCCAACACAATCCAGCATGGTCATCAGTAAATTCGCCATCGGTACATCAGAACCGAACTTCAAGAATCGGCCGTGATGCAAACCGAGTTGACGTCCGCCTGCCAACAACAGCGGGTAGTTATTGTTGTTGTGCGTCTGGCTGTTGCTGCTTCCATACAAGATTACCGAGTTGTCGAGGATGGAACCGTTTTCCTCTGGAGCCGCGGCCAATCGGCTCAGGAAATAACTGAATTGCTCGGCCATGAAGCGGTCCCATTTCCCGAGCTTCGCAGCGCCTTCAGGTTTATTCCAGGCGTGGGCCAGGGTGTGTAGTGAATCTTTCCAGCCCTGGAGTTGCGGGAATTTTCCGGCTTTGGATGATGCGTCCGCCATGTTGGTGATTTGATAAGTGGCGACCCTGGTCGAATCAGTGCGAAACGCCAGGTAGATCAGGTCATACATCGTTCGGATGAACAGTAGCGGAGCCTTGTCATCGGATTCGAGGTGGAGCAGATCGCGTTCTTCGTCACGCAGTTCCGGCCGTGGGATCTCCAGCCAACGTTGGGCGCGTTGGACGCGTTCTTCAATTTGCCGTACTGAGGCCAGATATTCGTCCAATTTGTCGCGGTCGGTCTTGCCAAGCCGCAAACGGAGTGAGCGCGAATCGTCTAATACGCGATCCAGCATTCCTGCGGCACTCTTGAGTCGTCGCCGTCGCGCCAGGGAATCGGCATCGCCGCTTCCGAAGAACCGGTTGAAGATCTGCTGGGGTTGGTTTAACGCGGGTAATGGTCTTCCTTTGTCGTTGTACGAGAGTGTGCTGGAGCGGGTTGGCTCTCCCACGCCACCATCCGTGGAAAGCACGAGTGATGAAAAACGTGTCTGGTCTTCATAGGCGTTGGCAATGACCTGGTCGACAGAGATGGTGTTGCGCAGGAACTTGTTATTCAGCAAGGCCCCGGTCAGAAAGGTGTCGCCGGTATCATGACCGCCCATCTTTCGGCCATTGGGGTGGGACAGGCCGCCCAGGACCGTCAGGTTATCTCGGTGGGTTTCCAGTGGTCTCAACGATTCGGTGAATTGGTAACAATCCCCTTCTCCATCGGGAAACCAGCGCCACATTGCATGCTCGCTATTTGGCTTCGGCAAGCCGACACCAAAACCAAAGTACATGGCGCAAAAACGTCGTGCCGTGCGAGTGGGGGCTTCGTCGGCCTGGCTCGTCATGCATTCCAGCCATGGCAGGCCCAGTGAAACTCCAGTACCCATCAGGAAAGTGCGTCGCGCCAAGTGCCAAGGCTTAAGTGCCATCGTGTTTTTTTCTCATGCAAAACGGTCGAGTAAACATCCAGGAGTTCACTAATGTACCTGGATTTGGAAGTGTTGGCACGCCGAATGTTCGTGATCGTTGAGAATATCTGATGTGCCTGCCGGGTTATTTTGTTTGAAATGCTTTACTCTTGACGATGTTTTTCACCAGGTTCCGCAGGCGAAACTCGTCTGTGATGAACTGCTTCGTAAGATCGGCAATGGTCTCGCGATCGCTTAACTCAATTCTCCGGCCTATCGAGTAGCCGAGGATCCGCGATACCAGTGCCCGGGCAAAGTCTGTTTTTCGTTCAGAAACCAGGTAGGCTTTGAGTTCGTCGATGCCCGTCAACTCTTGGCCATTGGGTAAGGTTGCTGTCGCCGCCACGGGGCGCGTGATGAACTCTTTCCCTGATTTGTGGCGGATCTCGTCACGCCACAGTCCGACAGCGTCGAAGTGTTCCAGCGCGATTCCCCAAGGGTCAATATCACGGTGGCATCTGGCGCAGGATTTTGTTCCGCGATGCGCTTCAAGTTGTTCGCGAATTGAAAGTTGCTGGGAACCTTTGTTCGTCTGTTCCAGCGAAGGAACATTGGGTGGGGGTGATGCTGGTGGGTCGTTCAACAGTCGATCACGTATCCATACAGCGCGTCGGATCACATGGGAGTCTGCCCCCGTCGAATTGCTCAACAGGATGCTGGCATGACCCAGCAAGCCACCACGGTGTTGTTTGGGCGAAAGTGTCACCCGTCGGAACGTGTTGCCGTAGACATCATCAATACCGTAATGCCTGGCAAGCCGGCCATTGAGCATCGTGAAGTCGGATGACAAGAAATGTAACGCGCTCAAGTTATGACGCAGGATCTCACCAAAAACCTGTTCCGATTCCTGCCGCATGTCGGTTTTAAGACGCTCTTTGAACTGTGGGTAGTAGTCCCGGTTGATTGCCACCTGATCGACAACATCCAGATGTAACCACTGCTCTGTAAACTGTTGGACAAATTGATCGGATCGCGGGTCCGACAGCAGGCGGTCGATTTCCTGTGAAAGGACATCGGGTTGCTGGAGCGTACCGGTTGCGGCCTTTTCGAGTAGTTGAGCGTCTGGCATCGTGCTCCACAAAAAATAGGAGAGCCGAGAAGCAAATTCCCAGTCGTTAATCGGTCGTTTCTCCTCCTCTGCTGGCTCCAGCAGGTACAGGAAGTCCGGGCGAATCAAAACCATGGCGAGCGTTTCACGCATGGCATCTTCCAGTGTGGGGAATTCTGGACGAATGGCCTGAAAAAAGTCTACCAGGGCCATCACTTCGGCCGTTGTTACCGGGCGGCGATAGGCCCTTCTCATGAAACGTTCCAGGACGGCCTGCGTGTACGCGAGTTCGTCCGTATCCCGTAGTGGAGATTCGAAGAGAATACGCTGGTGCAAGGCGGGGGGCCAGGTATCACATACGGGCGCTTCGAACTCAACGGAGTGAATGGTAATCGTTGGCAGGTGGGGTTCATCAGGAAAGACATTGTCCTTGCCTTTCGGCAAAGGAGAATTGTCGTCGTAGCGGTTGCGGATTTGTACGATCAGGCCTGGGAATTTGCCCTGGCCGCGAACCGGCAGCGGGTGGTTTTCAACGCGTCCATAAAATTCCAAGACTTGTCGTTCGCCATTGGTAATTTCTACGACTTGCACCTCGCGGAAGAGAATCTTCGTGTCCGGACGATAACCAACAGAAACCTCCAGTAAGGGGAAACCGGCTGCAGGTTTCAGATCCGCGGTGAATTCGACCTGGATACGGAAGGCGCCTTGTTCAGGGTAGTCGTCAACCATTTTTGCTAGAAATGCCTGCCGCCGACCGAGGCGGCTGGACCGTTCAGTTCCACCCAGCCAGTTCCCCACATTTCCTTGTGAAAACTGGTACTGGTAGACCGGCGGCGCGGGGCCACTGACGATAACTCGGCTCAGAGCGCGGCGGGCTGTTGCCAGATAGTATTCCAGTTGCAGCGCAGACATGCGCAGTGCATTTCCGTTATTGCGAAAGCCATCCGAAGATGGGGGGTCGGGTGGCAGGTCACGGGCGTAGTCCATCTCCAGGCCCAACAGATCGGACATGGTGTTCTGGTATTCGGTTCGGTTTAAACGTCGCAGCACCGCGCGGCCGTTCGTAGAGCGGCCGGCTTCGACGGCCTTTTGGATGGCAGTGGAGATCCAATTGGTCAGCACCGTGTTTTGCGATGCGGACAATTGGGGTTCATCGTCAGGCGGCATTTCGCCAGCATTCAATACGTGCAGGACCTCATTCCAGTATTCCGCAGCCGCGCGATCTTGTACCAGGTCGGTAGAGAGATTATCCAGGCGGATGCGAGATTCTTGTTTGTCTGGTCCGTGGCACCGTACGCAGTGTGACTTCAGAATCGGCAGCACTTCTTGTTTGAAGATGGTGCTCGAATCCGGGTCCGCTGCGTTGAGCGGAGGAATGAGTGCGGAAGCGGTGGTCAGAGTCAGTAGTGCCAACGCGCGCGCAGTTGACGAAGAAGGCTCGAGCATAAGGGAATGGGGGCTGGAGGAAGGCAAGCGGTAGAGTGTTATTTTCTCTGAATAGAGAAGGCACTTCAAGTCGAAGGTTTTGTCGTTACAGATGCGGTTTGTCTTCGATTCAGCGTACCGGCGAATTCTGGAAACGGAAAGAGAACACGTCAGCGTCGGTCAGTGTCCACCGCAGGCGAACGGTTTGACCGATTAGTGGGCTGACGTCACTTCCCTGTTTCCAGCCGACAATATGTTCGATGGAGTCACCTACGAGAGGGAGGCAATCGCCGAGTGCGTAACCAGGGACGGGATGGCCTTCGGTATCCTGGATTTCGATCCGCACGCTTCCAGCGGCGCTCGTCGAATAGTTGATGGCCAGTTGTTCGCCACGAAAGCGAAATGGCTTGGTTGTCAGTTCACCAGGTTGTGCACTGGCGTGGAGAGAAGCGAAACCATCGGTGCGAAGTACGTAGCGTCGTTCGCGGACGTAGATCGACATCTCTTCGGCACTCGTGGGAACGACGTTTAATGCGGCGTAGTTGGACCGATTCCCCCATTTTCCGGGGTCCAGGCCGGGGCGGATGAACGCTTGCAAAAATGTGCGGTCGTAACGGGCACCACCTCGTGATGTCATGAAGAGAATGTCTGTTGACGCGCCTCGATCAGGAAGGAATCGAGTGGGCAATGCGATGTAGATGTGGTTCGCTCGGAAATAGGGGTGGGTTCCACTGGTGTAGAGATGTTCGCCGGGACGGTTAGGGTTGGTGGCGACGGGGTCAGACCATTTCAAGAAATCCTGCGAGACCGTGCGGCTGATCGTTCGCAGGTTGCCATGAGGTGTGTTCCAGGTGCGGAAATAGCACACGTAGCATTGTTCACTTTCAGACCAGAACGAGACATTCTGCGAATCAAAGGCAAAGCTGCGGGATGTGATGACGGGCGTCTGCTGTAGTTTTTTCCAATGGATGCCATCTGCGGAAGAGAAAGCGAACAGTCCTCCTCCCTTGTGAACGCCGGCAAGTGCTTTGAACCGATGCTGCGTTTCAGTGTTCGGGCGCAGGTCAAGAAAGGGACTGAAGTTGTGGGCGATCCACTTGGTGTGGGCGATGATGACATTGTTTTGACGAGTGCCACCAACGTCAAACAACGCCAGGTGTGGGCTGGTCCAATGTGCCCCATCCCGACTTTCCCAGTAGTGTGTGGTCTCTCTGGAGTCGCCGTCGAAATCGGCAACGCCCCCGCGATCGTAGCGTCGAAAGAGTGCGCCATCTTTGATGACGGTTGCGTAATGGCCACGTGGGGCATTCGGAATTAATGCAGTCGGCGCAGGGTGCTGAAGTTTGAGCTGTAATCTTTCCTGTTTGTCGATCAGGAAATGATCGACAAACAGCTCTCGACGAGAGCCGATGTCGATCACGTCGTCCGCGTCAGCCCGCGTGATCCAGGAAGACGTGCCAGGGCCACTGCAGGCAGTAAGTAGTGCGCTGGTCAGGAGAACGTGCCTTATTGATGCCCAGGTCATTGGTTTCGCCTCGGTGCGCATAGAAGATGAGTGTGCTGTTGAATCCGTACTATACACAAGTGCCTCACTGTTGGAATTGCTGCTAACACAGGGCCCTCCCATGGAAGTCAGACGTAGCGGTTTGCATTGTGTCAGGCGGCCTCCGACGGTGTCCAGGCCGTCGTTTGGGTACCGGCTGGCGGACTCTGGCGGGCGAGTGGAACCCGACGTAAAGACTGTTAGACTCTGAAGTCTGCCTTGTGACCCGGTGTGAGGTGTGTTGTGAGTGCCACAGCCTTTGCTGTTTGTCGGAGATTGCGGAGCTGTAGGCGGGCCCTGAACGCGACAGGGGATGGTGATGAAGGATCTCAATGAAATTGCGGAGCTGGCTTTCCAGATCTGGGAAACAAAGAGCTTACCGCCAGATGCGGCGGTTCAAATGGAATCGCTGTCACTGGCAGACGCGTACGAAGTTCAGAGTAAAGTGCTGGAGCAGCGAATCGCCGGTGGTGAAAAAGTGGTGGGGTACAAGGTCGGTTGCACAAGCGGTGCGATTCGGCAGCAATTTGGTCTCACAGAACCCATTTGTGGGCGACTCATGGAGCCCTATATTTACGATGACGGGATTGAGCTTGATTGGAATGCGTATGTGCAGTGCGCGGTGGAACCGGAGTTTGTATTGCAGATTCAGCAGGACGTGCCTCACGATGTGGTTGATGAACGCGAGTTGATTGACGTGATTGGCTGGGTGGCTCCAGGTATCGAGGTCCACCACTTCAAATTCTGGTTTGGTGATCCGACATCGCAGGAGTTGATCATATCCAATGGTATTCATGCGGCGCTGGTTGTCGGCAGCTCCCGCCGTACTCCTGAATCGACCGCTTTCAAGACGCAGCGGGTTGACGTGTTTTGCGAGGAGCAATTGGCTGCCTCGGGATTTGGTGTGGATGTGATGGGGGGACCGCTCACGTCGCTTCGCTGGCTGATCAGACATCTGGCGGAACGGGGAGAACATCTGCGCGCAGGGCAACTTGTGATTCCAGGTTCTCCGGTTGAGCTGGTCGCGGTACGTCCGCAAGGCCGAATTACCGTGTCACTGACGCAGTTTGATAACGTAACGGCGTGGTTCCGTGATCACTGATGTGTCCTGGAAGTCAACTGCGGGATCATCTGTGTGGGTTTCCTCCAGCAAAAATCCACAACACAGCCTACGAAAAAGCCGTTGGATTTGAGTGTGGGTGTATCCGCCGTTGATAGCGTCGAGCTGGCAGGTTTGCTACGCTAGCGGGCAAGCAAGCTTCAACACGATTTAATTTTTGGTATCGAGTGAGGACGAAAGACATGGTGAATAGACTGCCTGTGGCGAAGTACACGGAGTGCCGTTGGAAACTTGCCTGCAGCGGTATTCTTGCGGTGGCTGGTTTGCTGATGTTATTGCAGCCCTTGTGTGGTGACGAAAAACCAACGGCACCACTCAAGCTGCTCATGGTCACTGGAGGTAGCAGTCATGACTATGACAATCAGAAGATCATTCTCTCGGAAGGGATTGCGGCCCGCGCGAATGTGGTCTGGACCATCGCTCACGAGGGGGGCAAAGATCGGAATCAGAAGATCCCCGTGTTCCAGAAGGCAAACTGGGCGGCAGGCTACGACGCGATTGTTCACAATCAATGTTTTGGTGGAGTGGTAGACGTCCCGTTTATCGAAGGGATTGCACGGGCGCATGCCGAAGGCACACCCGCGGTGATCATTCACTGTTCGACGCACAGTTATCGGAATGCCAAGACCGATGCCTGGCGTAAAGTGGTAGGGGTGAGTTCGTTCAGTCACGAAAAACACCGCCCGCTGACCGTTCGCAACCTCGCGGCAGCGCACCCTGTGATGCAGGGATTTCCAAAAGCCTGGAAGACTCCAGCTGGAGAACTGTACAAGATCGAAAAATTGTGGCCCAATTGTCAGCCACTGGCGACCGCCTTTGGCGTGGACACCCAGAAAGACCATGTCTGTGTATGGACGAATCACCACGGGAAAGGTCGTGTGTTTGGTACCACGATCGGGCACCATAATACGACTATGCGAGAGAAGATTTATTTGGATCTGGTGACACGCGGTTTGCTCTGGGCCTGTGACAAACTACGCGATGACGGCACGCCGCAAGCCGGCTATGGCGTGAAGCGGGAAGGCGGACAAGGACGCGGCAACTAGCCTGATCGTGTTGTGTGAGGGCGCACCTTCGTTCGCCGGGCAATTTCCAGCGTAGTGTGGGCGACGAGGGACGCCCAGCGATTTGCGGGCACCCTCTTTTGTGGCAGCCTTTTTCGTCGGTCTGCGACCCGGTCGGGTGCTATGCGATCAGGTCGTGAATCACTTCACCATAGATGTCGGTCAGTCGGAAGTCGCGTCCTGCGTAGCGATAGGTAAGTCGTTGATGGTCGATCCCCATCAGGTGTAGCAGGGTGGCATGCAGGTCATGGAAGTGTACCTTGTCCTTGACTGCATAGTATCCGTATTCATCGGTTTCACCGTATTTGACCCCGGCCTTGATTCCGCCACCTGCCAGGAACATGGTGCAGGCGTGCGGGTTGTGGTCGCGGCCATCTCGCTTGCCTTGTGATACGGGGGTGCGGCCAAATTCACCACCCCACCAGACAAGCGTGTCGTCCAGCAGTCCACGTTGTTTCAGATCGCTCAACAAAGCCCAAATAGGCTGATCGACTTCCAGGGCATTGGTGGTGTGGCCGTTCTTCAGGTCGCCGTGCTGGTCCCATTTGTAACTGTGGGACAACTGGATGAAACGCACTCCTTTCTCCGCAAAGCGTCGCGCCATCAAGCATTGTCGCCCAAAGTCTTTGGTGGGTCCTTTATCGATGCCGTACATCCGCAACGTTTTCTGTGATTCGTCGCTGATGTCTTGAATGCTCGGTGCTTCAGACTGAAGTCGAAAAGCGAGTTCAAACGACTCGATACGCGACTCAAGTTCCAGGTCCGGTCCCACTTCGGCGAGTCGCTTACGATTGATTTGATTCAACAGTTCCAATTCAAGACGTTGCATGCCGGCTGAGGTAGTGCCTTGAATGAAAGGAATTTTGGCGTTCATTGATTCGGTGGCGGCGTTACCGACGGGCGTTCCCTGGTAGATCGCGGGCAAGAATGCGGCCCCCCAGTTATTTGCTCCTCCGTGGGTCAGCGAAGGGCAAATGGTGATGTAGCCAGGCAGATTCTGGTTCTCTGATCCGAGGCCGTAACTCAACCAGCTTCCCATACTGGGGCGAATAAACGTGTCGCTACCGGTGTGCAATTCCAGCAGGGCCGCACCATGGCGTGAGTTTGAGCCATGAACGGAGTTGATGAAACAAAGTTCATCGACGAGTTTTGACACGTGCGGGAAGAGCTCACTGACGTAAAACCCGGATTCACCGTGTTGTTTGAAGCGAAACGGTGATTTGAGAAGATTCCCTGTGGCTCCTGAGACGACGCGTGGTTTGTTGAACGGGACGGGTTTGTTGTCGTCTTTTGCGAGCTGAGGCTTGTAGTCAAATGTATCGATCTGAGAAGGGCCACCATGCATAAAGAGGAAAATGATCCGTTTAGCGCGCGGTGCGAAATGAGGCGCACGTTCCAACAGCGATGGCGCATGGGATTGTTCCGAGACTGCGTGGTTTCCCAGCAGGCCGGCGAGTGCCAGGCTGCCAAAACCCACAGCAGATTGACGGAGCAGGTCGCGGCGTGAGAGACCCGGCTGTTGTGCCCCATAACCGCGGTACGTCAGTTGTGTGCGCATGATTGTTTCACCTGGTGGGGGGCTTTATTCGACGTACATGAAATCATTAGAAGATAGCAAGACACGGCTGAAACTCCGCCAGGCCTTGAGAGTTGCCTCGGCGGGATCGCTGCCCTGTTTACGAGCCAACGACTCTGCGTCGACGATGAATTGCCTGGCAAGGTCCGCGTCATCCCCTGATGGTTGTCGGCCCAAAACCAATCGGTAGACGCTTTCTACGCGCTGGTCTGTCGGCAGGTTTGCCACCTGTTTGGCCAAATCACTGGTTCCCTTTTGGACCAGGGAGCTGTTCATCATTAGCAGTGCTTGCGGCGCGACGGTGGTTGTGATGCGATCGCCATTTGATACTGCAGGGTCAGGGAAGTCCATGGTTTGCAGTACATCGAAAACGGCGCTGCGGATTACTGGCAGATAAACGGAGCGGCGCAAATTGTCGTACTCGTTTGTGATGTTGGTGCCGGATCCTGTGACGTAGGCCCGATTCTTGACTTTGAGCAGTGTGCCGCCCATCACGTGATCCAGGCCCGGTCCGATCTGTAGCACACTGTCTCGTAGTTCCTCACCCGAGAGTCGCCGGCGTCGCATGCGCCAGAGCAACTTGTTTTCCGGGTCCTGGCGATCGTTGTTTGCATTGTATTGAGAACTCATCTGGTAGGTGCTGGAGCTGAGCATGATACGGTGCAAGGCCTTCAACGAGCCCTGTTGGCGGGAAAATTCCAATGCTAACCAGTCGAGTAAACGAGGATGGGTGGGACGGCTTCCCAGTGAACCAAAGTTGTCGACACTGGCTACGATTCCTCGGCCAAACCGCCAACGCCAGATTCGATTTACCATGACACGGCTGACGAGAGGATGCTTTTCGCTGGCCAACCAATTGGCGAATTCCAGGCGTCCACTGTGTTCGTTGTCGATGGGTTTCTGATGTTCACCTGCAATGATGCGTAGCATTTGGCGTGGCGCCGTATCGCCGAGCGTGATGTGGCTGCCCCGCAAATGGACACGGATGTCGGCGACCTGCCCTTCCGTTACTCCCATTGCGACATTTGCCTCGGGGATCTCGGTCTTCCAGGATTTGATTTGGGCCAAAAGAGTGCTGCGCTGTTCACGTAACGTCGCAGGATACGCGGACTCCGGTAGATCTTCAGGAGCGGAGAGTGGGGAGACGGCAGAGGCAAACTCTGTTTGTAGGCTGGCGAAAGCACGCTGTGCCTCTTGATTGTCGGATGCGTAGGCTTCAAGCAGACGATTCGTCAGTCCCTGGTACAACGCGGCGACATCCACCAGTGACTGTGGAGGTTGCGCATGGAATGCCTTTTTCAACGGTTCTGGAAGGCGTTCTCCCAGCCCGGTGTTGGATTGAATTTCCGTGAGGATGGGAGCTGCTTGTTCGACAAACTTTGCAGGGTCCAGTTTGCGCAGGGCAAGCCAGGGTCGAAACGCCACATGACTTTGATGTTTGCCTTCATCCAATGCTTTAAAGTAGTCGCTCCAGGTGGCCACCAACGCCGGTTCGACGTTTTCGGCTGACGCACTGCGAGTGATCGAGGTTGGTTCCTTTGTCTGGAATGGCCACTTCCCCTTGCCCGCCCAGACAATGGCGAGTTTGTCGATATGTGGGTACACCTTCGGTGAATCGAAGCGGAGAGTATGTTTACCTGGAGTGAGCTGGAGCTGTACTGCTGATACCCAACGCTGCGTGTCAGGGTACCAGCTTCCTGTTACAGCCGACAAAATCGAAGTACCGACCTGCTGGCCATCGAGCAACAATCCAATGGGGCGTGATTCAGCTGCAGCGTACCGGATTTCTACCGCGTACCGGCCGGCTTTCTTGACGTCGATATCGTATTCAGCGTGTGCTGCACCGCGAGAGCCGATAATGCCGATACCTTGGCCGTATCCATCTAATGTGATCACCACGTTCCCGCGATGAAAAATTTCAGCTTCTAACGCGAGATACCCATTTTCCACGACGTAGGGCTGGTCCTGCCGGACACCGAGTGCAGACTGGGGTCCTTGGAAAGCGGTTTGTAGTCGTTCCAGGTTGACTGAAGCGGTCAGATAGGATTGAACGTGCGCTCGCAAACTGGAGGTGACGGATTTCGTCGCCTGTTCCTTGAGTGTCGCGATTTGCTTTTCAGCCTCCTTGACCTTTGTCTTGAGTAACTCGATTTGTTCGGCGCGCTGGGGGGTTACCAGTGGGCGTTCGTACCAGACCGCCACAACTTTGTGGTTTTCCATGGTCTTCGTACTTTTGAAAATACCTGCCAACGAGTAGTAATCTTGTGTCGGCAGCGGATCAAATTTGTGGTCGTGACATCGACAACACCCGAGCGTCAGGCCCATGAAAGCCTGGCCGATCGTACTGACTTGTTCATCGATGATGTCCATCTGCATTTTGGTTGGGTCATCTTCGGCGAGCATCTTCGGCCCAATGGCGAGGAATCCGGTGGCAATAAATCTCTCGAGTGGAGAATCCTCTTTCCAGGATCCCGCGAGCAAGTCGCCAGCGATCTGCTCCTGGATGAAACGGGCGTAGGGTTTATCTTTGTTGAAGGCATTAATCACGTAGTCTCGGTAACGAAAGGCGTTTGCATAGGACAGGTTTTCGTCCAGGCCATTTGAATCTGCATAGCGAGCCACATCGAGCCAGTGGCGTCCCCAGCGTTCTCCATAACGTGGGGAAGCGAGCAAACGATCGACAGCACGTTCAAACGCTGCCGGAGAGTCATCATCCAGGAACGTGTCGACTTCGTTTGGAGTCGGCGGCAGCCCGAGCAGGTCAAAGGTTGCACGTCGCAACAAGGTGCGTTTAGTGGTTGGGCGTGCGGGTGTGAGGTCTGCATTTTCAAGGCGCGCGAGGATCATGTGATCGATCGGCGATCGAGACCATGTTGTGTTCTTGATCGCTGGTAGTGTCGGCAACACGGGTGGCTGAAACGCCCAGTAGTTTTTTTGTTGTCTGGTGAACAGTGGAGCGTCGGGGTTTGTGCCCGTCGCGGTCAGATTGGCGACGTTGTTTGAATCCGGCCAGGGGGCGCCCATCTTGACCCACCGTGTCAGGTCGACGACCTGTTGTGTGGGGAGCTTTTCCTTGGGGGGCATTTTCAGGAATTCATCGTGGTTGATTGCACTAATCAGCAGGCTGCCAGCGGGGTTTCCTGGCTTCAGTGCGGGGCCGAATTCGCCGCCGGCCAGGAGCGCTGCACGAGACTCGACGCTGAAACGGCTCTCTGGGTTGTCGCCGCTGTGGCATTCGGCACAGCGTTCAATCAGCACAGGGCGAATCTTGGTTTCAAAGAAGGCAATTTGTTGAGCGGAAAAGGCGTCTGGCCTTTCGGCCTCTGCACGGGAGATCCCGCTGGGACTGAAGCCAGCCAGTAGAGACACCAGCAATGCGGCGATTCGGTAGCGTATTGATTTCATACCTGTATTAGATTTATTGCAGGCCCGCCTGTAAATGGCGGAAGTGGCAGGAAGCATGCACAGGGATCTGCAAACAAGAGGCTGCAACGCCATGGCCATGCGCGGAAATTCCGGGATTTTCCGCCAGAGGCTGGCATTTTTTGTCCGGTAGTTCGCAGAGGCCAGGATCAAGTTCTGGAAAAATCTTGCCGGGTCTCATTGCGGGAAATTGGGAGGAATCGCGTTAGCGGCCCCAGCGCAAGGCGGCAGTGTGGACGGGCGCATCCCAAAATTCCAGCATTTCCGGATCGAGCTTTGTCAAGGTGATGGAACATCCGGCCATATCCAAGGAGGTGACGTAATTTCCCAAGAGTGAGCGACGGATGGTGACCTGCCTGCCGTCCAGCAGGCGGCCGACGCATTCAAACATCAGGCTGAGTTCCATCATCGGTGTGGCACCGAACCCGTTGACCAGCAAGAGAACTTCATCAGAGCTGGTCAATTCCAATGCGTCGATAATGGGTTGCAGCAGCTGGGCAGCGAGCTCATCCGCCGATACCAGTGGCATGCGTTTTCTTCCCGGTTCCCCATGAATGCCGACTCCCATTTCAATTTCGTTCTCTGCGATTTCGAAAGTGGGTTTACCTGCGGCCGGAACGGTGCAGCTGGTGAGCGCGACCCCCATGGATGCTGACTGGGAATTGACACGCTGGGCTAATGCACAGCAGCTGTCCAGGTCCGCCCCCTGCTCCGCTGCGGCGCCGACGATTTTCTCGACGACAAGAGTGCCGGCAACGCCGCGCCGACCGGTTGTAAACGTGCTGTCTTCGACCGCGACGTCATCATTGGTGAGCACTGACGCCTGTGAACCTGAATACATCTCCGCGGCCATTTCAAAGTTCATTACGTCGCCGGAATAGTTCTTGACTATGAAGAGCACGCCCGCGCCGCTATCGACTTGTTGTGCCGCGGCGAGCATCTGATCGGGGGTCGGAGAGGTGAATACTTCGCCGGGACAAGCCGCATCGAGCATGCCCGGGCCGACGAATCCCGCATGTAGCGGTTCGTGCCCACTGCCGCCACCGGAAAGAATCGCAACCTTGCCCTGCAGGGGAGCGTCACGTCGAAAAACAAAGGTGGGATTGAAGTTGACCTGAAGCAGGTTCTGGTGGGCACGGACAAAGCCATGCAGACTTTCAGGGAGCAGGTTGTCAGGGGCATTGAGGAATTTTTTCATGGTTCGGCTGCGTGGTTTGCGAGATGTTTCTTGACGGGGCCCAGTGCACTGGGTGAAACGGTAAACGAACGGATGTCCGCGCCGAGCAGCCTGTCCAGGCAAGCTGGAATCGAGGCAGCTTCTCCACACACGGAGACGGGAATCTTTTGTTGGCGACCCCACCGCGCCGCCCGTTCGATCAAGGCCAGAACGGGGGCACAAAGCGACTGGAACTGCTGCGGTTCACTTGTCGGGCCCGAGTCGTGCAGGGACTGCAACTGGTTGCAGGAACGGTCTGCCGCCAGGACATACTGAGTCAAATCGTTACTTCCCACGGAAACAAAGTCGACCGCAAACGTCTCGATTTGAAACGCCGCGGCAGGGACTTCCAGCATGATCCCCAAGGGAGGCAGCCGGGCAGCAATTCCTTCTTGCTGAAGTGCTGCCAGCTGTTCATGCATCAGATCACGAACTTGTTCCACTTCCTGCGGCCAGGTCACCATGGGAAGGAGGATCTCGATCGGGCCTTCAGCAGCGGCTCGTAAAAGCGCTCGTAGCTGGATAGCAAACTGGTCTGGATACGCAAGTGAATAGCGCACACCGCGCAGGCCTAAAGGGGATGTGGGTGGATCGTGAAGGCCTGGCATCGCTTTGTCGACAGAGGCATCGAGTGTGCGAATCGTCACCGGTCGTCCCGCTGCCCAGGCGAGGAGCTCTCGATAACGCTCGACCTGAATCGCCTCGTCACGCAACTGGTCGGCGTTTTCAAACAGAAACTCGGTGCGTACCAGTCCAATGCCATCGCAACTCTCCGCTGACAACGACTTCAGGGAAGCCAGGTGGTCTACGTTAATCGTTATTTCAATGCGCTCGCCATCTTTAGTGTGGCTTGCCAGATTGCGCCAAGTGAGTTGTTCAGTACGCGCGGATTCAAACGAACGAATTCTCGCCTGGGCCGCCCTGCGGACATGTTCTGGGGGAGCGACGGTAAGGCAGCCCTGTTCGGCGTCGACAAGGACCTCCACACGGTCCTCGATTTTCGCGATGTCCATTGCGATCAGCATGGGAATGCCCACCGCGCGTGCCAGCAAAGCCGTGTGATCCTGGAAGCTGCCCTGCTGGGTGACGATGGCCCGTGGAGCAGGTAATTCAAGCAGTTGGCTGGGACGCATTTCAGTTGCCAGAATAATCGCCTCTGCGGGGATTTTATTGGGACTTGGAGAGTTTGTGAGTAATTGCCTGACACGCTGATCGAGGTCGCGGAGATCCAACGCACGCTGTCGATGGTAGTCTGCGGCGAGTTTTTCGAAGTCCTCGATCCATTGTGACAGTGTTCCAGACCAGGCCGATTCAACGGACTCTCCAGAGTGGATGCGGGAGACCACCGGGTCGATAAAATTCGGATCGTCGAGCATGCTGATTTGAAATCCGATCACACCGGTGGCCGTCGTGTGACGCTGACTCAGACTGTGGAGTTCAACGCGGGCCGTATTGACTGCGGACCGCAGTCGTTGTTCCTCTGCTTCGCATGTCACTGGGGAGTCACCAGTCTTTGGTGCAAGAACAGCGTGTGGTTGCACTCGATGTGTGATCCCCAAGGCAATGCCCTGGGAGACAGTGGTTCCCGTGAAAACGCCGGTCGCGGATGGCGGTGCGCTGGCCGTGGTGTCTCCGGGTGCGGTGGGGGCTTCAACGGGCTCATCAAAATTGCGGTCGAACAGGTCAGCGACTGCTTTGATCACCGCGTCGGCTTCTGGTCCGGTCGCCCCGATTTGCAGCCGTTGTCCAAACCGTGCGCCGAGCCTCAGTACCTGGGCCGTACTACGCGCCTTGACCCACTCCCCATCGCATTCCAGACGCACCCAGGTGTCGGCATCAAAGGTGACGACGAGTTGAGCGAGCTTCACAGCGGGGCGTGCGTGGAGACCGATCGGATGAGTCAGGAGTACTGTTGTTTCAGTATCCATCACTGTTTCAGCACCCATCAGGCGTCCTCAGCCGCGGCGCGAACGGTGTTCAAATCACTTCCCAAGGATGCCTCTGACGCTGCCAGTAGCGCACCTTCGACGATGGGAGCATCGCAAACCACGATGTGTTCTTGTTGTTCGGCAGGGCACATGGAAATGGCCATTTCTGCATTCATGCGGGCACTGCCAAGGTCGAACAACACGGCGATCCCGGGTGGATTCCAGGCAAGGTCGAGGCAGGCACGGATTGCCGCAACATCCGTTCCCAGGCGGCTATCCACGGTGCCACCACAAGATTCAACGGCTACGTCACTGCCAACCATTTGTTTGACCATGGCTGCGGCGCCTCGAGCGACCTCCGCAGAGTGTGACACAATGACGATTCCAACACACTGGGTCATGACGACTCCTGACGGGCTAGATTCCGGATGATCACATTGCACACCGTTTCGATGATCAGGTAGCTTGACATCGCACCCGGATCGACGTGGCCTACGCTCCGTTCACCCAGAAACGCAGCGCGGCCTTTCGTCGCCAACATCGCTTGGGTCGATTCCATACCGCACCGGGCGGTTGTGATGATCTCCTCAACGGTTTTGGTGCCACCGCCAGGATCGAAAGTCTCAAGCATTTCGACCAGGGGCACGAACACATCCAGCATGGTTTTCTCACCGGCGGTTGATCGTCCCCGTTGCTGGACAAGTTCGATGCCCGCCCGTAACGCGTTACGAAATTCGGCGAAGCCTGGATTGTCACCCAGGTGTTTGCCAAGCCCCATAAACAGGCTGCCGAAGAGCGGACCGGAAGCACCTCCGACATTCATAACCAGCGTCATGCCGATTTTCTCCAGAGCTGCCCCTGAAGGTAGTGACGCGATCTCGGCGCGCGCGGCGACGACCGCGTTCCACCCACGTGCCATGTTAATTCCATGATCGCCATCGCCGATGGCGCGATCCAGGTCGGTCAGTTCTTCCGCGTGTGTTTGCAGCTGAACCGAAATGGCGTCGATCAATTCACGGATCGGGATGTCCATCAAGGGCTCCAGGGTTGGTCAGGGCGACGCCGGTCTTAGCGTGTTATAACGTCGCAGTCAGTTCCCGATCCGGTCGTATGGTGAGGTGGGATGCGGCCCTCTGTGGCTGGCAGCGCCGACGGCGTGGAGCCAGGCAGTGTGACCTCGGTGCAGCATTTTCGCAACGGCTGATTCAGTCTTCGAAACGCACCTTGTTTTGGCCCGACGGATCTTTGCCAATCAGGCGTACCAGGTCCGGCAGGTCGTAGGTGGCCAGCGCGCCATGGACTGTGCTGTCGAGTTGGCCTGAGGGGGCTGACTCTGCCACCACTGCCGACCAGCTGCGGGGCGTCTTACGCAAGGTGACTGAAGTAAAGAGTTGGGGCTGCAATGCGGCTGCATGAAGCGCGATAATCCCCGCCTGCCCAACGGCCACGAGATGGACTTCGCGTGGGTTGGCTCGGTTCTTCTGATAGTAGGCTACGAAGTCAGCTGCAGCCAATGCGTCTTCAACGCGCAGGCCAAGCAGTGATTTTCCGAGGAGGTAGCCGAGGTAGTACGTTTTCCAGTCTGTCAGTACAGGATCGCGTTTGTCTGTTCCAGTTTCTCCCTGACCACTCAGGTCAACACTGACGACGGCATGTCCGGCATCGACAATATCTTCAATCGCTTGTCCCGCCGCGGAATCACCCAGTTTGCCATCGTCGTGCAAGTACAGGTAGGCAGCATCGACGGGGATCGTCGGATGGAATGTCAAGGCGGGCAGCGGGATGCCGGAGTCGGTAGTCAGTAACAGTTTATCGATGTGGTAGTCAGGGCGTTGCACTCGTCCCAGATCCTGCATGACAGGTGGTTTCAGCTTCGAGGTGGGGCGCACGCCGATGAGATTTCGTATTCGTGCTACCATTTCGTTGCGCGGTGTGGTTTGCCAGTGTTTTTCTCTTTGCTGCGCCAGCCGGCTTTCGTATTCGTGGTTTAGCTCGATGACGGAGCGTTCTCCTGGCAGACTGGTGAGTACCTGCCCGGAATTCGTGCAAAGCAAGTCGGCTGCTGGACGCACTGGCAATTCGGCGATGGGTACGGGTTTGTCTTCTCCACGCAACCAGCGTTTCATCCAGTGGGTAATTGTCGCCAGGTTCTGTGGGTGTACGCCGTGGTTCCCCTCGACCTCCACCAGATCGACGCGCTCAGGGTATCCGAGACGGGCGTAGACACGTTTGGCCTGGCGGTAGTTCTGCCAGCTCCCCTGAATGTCAAAGAAATCACCGGTGGTTGAGCTGATCAGTGTAGGACGTGGCGCCCGCATCAGAATGTAGTCGGGTTGATCAAGCCCGTAGGCGATTTGGCCGAAGATGTTCTGCTCGGCATCCTGTGGTCCAATCGTTTCGATTAAACGTCGAAATGTTGTCAGGTAGCATGCTGGAGCGGCACATTGCACACGGTCATCGAGTGCCATGACGTAGCTGGTCAGCGTACCGCCTCCGGAACACCCGGTGAAGCCGATTCGCTGTGGGTCAATTTCACGCCGGCTGGCGAGATAATCGATCGAACGCAACGCGTCCCAGATGCGATAACGGGCGGTATTGCGGCCCACCAGAATAGAGCCGACGCCAAGCAGGAAATGTTCTGTGGTGGTACTCTGAAACAGGGGTTCTCCAGTCGTCGCCAGCAGTTGCGAGCGTTCTCCCTGTCCGATCGGGTCGAAACAAAGAGCGGCTATCCCGTGCTGGGCCAGCATGATTCCGAACCTTTGGTTGTAATCAGCGGTTTTGCCAGTGCGACTATGGCCGCTGGAAACAACGACACCGGGTACCGGCACGGAGGCATGTGGCAGATAAAGATTGGCGGTGACATGATGGTCGGGCTGGCTCTGGAAGATCACATTTTCGATGCGATACCCTTCGGCCTGGATGACTTTTGTCCGCTCTGCGTGTAGTGGTGTCCGTTCCGGAAATCCACCCAATTGTCGCAGCAAGAAGGCTCGCAATTTCTTCTGGTAGGCGACGATGTCTTCTGCTGTCTTGAGTTGTTCATAGCCTTCCATTCGTCGATCGAGGGCAGCATAGGCTTGCTGTTGGAAATGCGCGTACAAGTTCCCTGCGGTACGTTGTTCTGTATTCAGGCAACTTAAGTCTTCCGCTGCGGCACCAACACTTGGCACAGACAGCATCAGGAACATCGCGAATCGGAAAGGTCTACTCATTGGTGTTATGCCACAAAAACGGGTTTCAGGTTGCAGGAAAGTACCGCATGTGCGGTCGCTGGGGCCATCTTATACACAAATCGACAACGACGCACGCTCTCGAACACGAGTTGCATAGACCCCCGGTTTAAGGCTACTGCCGCTTTTCAGGTTTACCGGGAGGGAACTTGCAGTTGGCCAGGTCAAGGTCTCTAACCTAAAATCAAAGCCGAACAGGGCTAGTTCACTTTCACCACAACACAGGGTTTACGATGCTCACCATACAGGGATGTCGACAACGGACGTGCGGCGGGTTGAACCGTCGTGCCTTGTTGCAAGCCGCTGGCAGTGGTCTCTTTGGCGTGAATCTGTCCACCGTGTTGGCAGCGGAACAGGAGTCCCGGCCTTTCCAGAACGGTCGAGCCAGGTCGGTGTTGTTTCTGTTGCTGTTTGGTGGTCCCAGTCAACTCGAAACGTTTGACATGAAGCCGTCCGCCCCCGATGACATTCGCGGGCCGTTTCGACCGATCGCATCCCGCACGCCCGGTTTACAAATTTGTGAACATCTGTCGCAGACGGCACAGGTTTCCGACAAGTTTGCCGTCGTTCGTTCGATGACGATGCCGTACAACGACCACGGTTGCGTTTTTTACATCCAGACAGGCCGTCCCCATCCGGCGCGTTTTGGAGCGACACCGGGTGAAACACCGATCGGACCGAACGACCCGCCAGCGATGGGTTCGGTTGTCGAGTATCTGTCTCGTCACCATGATCCTGGTCGTGTGGCTGCGTTGCCCGATTATGTCTATTTGCCGAATCGTCTTGGTGCATTGCAGGACATTGATCGTGGTGGACAATACGCAGGCTGGCTGGGAAGGTCGTATAACGCGCTAGCGACCGACATCCGCAAGCGCAACAAGAATGACAACCCTTATTTTCGCAAGTGCACTGAAGAGGAGCTCGATTTCCGTATCAAGGGACTGGCGCCCAAAGTGGACGTGAGTCTTGACCGACTGGCTCAACGGAGTTCGCTGTTGGAGCAGTTTGATCAACAACGCAGGCTGGTGGATGCCAGTGGTGCGGTCGAATCGTATGACGTGATACGACGTCGTGCCACAGAGTTGGCCACATCCGAACAAATGCGTCTGGCTTTGGATATTCGCCGCGAGTCGCCCGCGCTGCGCGATCGGTACGGACGCCACTTGTTCGGTCAATCGGTATTGATGGGGCGACGGATGATCGAAGCGGGCTCACGTTTTGTGACCGTTGCCTGGGACACGCCTGATGGCTACAGCTGGGATTCGCACCGCAATAGCGATGATGTGAAAAAACATCTGATTCCAGGTTTTGATCAAACGTTTTCGGCGTTGCTGTGCGACCTTGAGGACCGTGGCTTGTTGGATGAGACGCTGGTTGTCGCTGTGGGTGAAATGGGGCGTACCCCGCGGGCGAATAAACAGTGGGGACGTGACCATTGGACGGTTTGCTTCCCCGCGGTTCTGGCCGGGGCTGGCATCCGTGGCGGTAGCACCTACGGCAGTTCAGATGCCAAAGCGGCTTATCCGGACGAGCATCCCACGCGACCGGAAGATCTCTCAGCGACCATCTTTCAGGCTCTGGGCATCGACCCACACATGCGCATTCCGGACCCTCAGGGACGCCCCGTTCCGCTCGTGGAGAATGGACGCGCCTTGACGTCGGAATTGTTTGGTTGAGGGGCTGGTCGCCGTGATACGGTGTGCTGATTTCTGCAAGCTGTCACTGGAGTTCGTCGATTTCGGTCCGGTGGGCGGGCTCAATAGGGCAACATGCCGCCTGAGCAGTTCAGTGTTTGACCGGCGATGTAACTTGCATCATCACTGGCCAGGTAAACAGCCAGATTGGCCATGTCCTCGGGTCGTTGGATGCGTCCAATCGGAATGGAAGCCACTGCTTCCGCTTTGAATGAGCCTGTGGGGGTGTTGCTGCGCTGCGTGACCTCGCGGTCGATCAGGTCCCACATCGGTGTGTCGACGATGCCTCCGCAGATGCAGTTCACTAGAATTCCGTCTGCAGCGAGTTCAACTCCGAGTTGCTTCGTCAAACCGATCACCGCGTGCTTGCTCATCGCATACAATCCCAGTGGTGTTGCTTTGCCAGGGGCTATTTTTCCTGCGCCGCTGGCGTTGATGATGATGCGTCCACCGTGTCCCTGTTTGAGCATTTGTCTGGCTGCGATCGTGGCACTGAGAAAGCAGCCCTTGGCGTTGATGGACATCTGACGATCAAAGCTCGCTTCGGTTGCCTCGATCAATGGCGCGACCTCACCGGTGCCCGCATTACAGACGATGATGTCGAGTTGGCCGTGCAAGGCAACGGCCTGTGAAATTGCGTCTTCCGTTTGACTGGACGACGTGACGTCCATGATGTGGAACGAAGCTGAAGTCTCTTTGCGCTGTGCAGCGGTAACGACTAGATCTGCCTGTCCCGGGGAGATGTCCGTCAAGAGCACTTGGGCGCCTTCAGTGATGAACCGGCTCGCAATGGCCAGCCCGATGCCACGCCCGGCGCCGGTAACGAGCACCGACTTGCCTTTGAGTTCTGGATAACTTGCCACTGTCCACCTCGGTTACGCGGAGTATTCTGTCAGTTCGAGTACGTATCCATCTGGATCCAGGAAAAAGACACAACCGATTTTCCCTTCATGTTCCAGGTCAAATTCAACCGGTGCGCTGACGAATTCGACCCCTTTCGCTTGCAACGCATTGTAGGCCTTGCCAATGTCGTTGACCTCGATGCAGAAATGGCTGTTGGCAATGTCTCCCAGCTTGCTGTCGGATTGTTTTCCGGGAGGCTCGAGGTACTCTTGCAGGTCAATGTGGATGCCTGGCGTTTCGGGACAGAGTAAGCGGACGACTTTCATTTCGACACGCTCTTTTCCTGCCATTTTTGAGATCGTCTCGCCGGTCAGGTCATGGTCGCTGGCACGTACCAGGCCAAGCAGGTCGCAGTAGAACGCGAGTGAGCGTTCCATGTCGCTGACGGTTACCGCGACATGATCGAATTTGACAGCAAACATTCATTTCTCCTTTAGAGATAGCCGCTGGCCTGTAACCGGGTCCATGAGAAGATCGTCGCGACGAGCAGAAAAAACAGGCCTGCCAGGAAGAGCGCGATGCGACAAAACCAACCGGGACGCAGTTCTTTGGGTAACAAAATCAGATTGACCGCCAATGTGTGCAGGCAAGTAAATCCCAGGGCAAAGTTACTCAGCAGAGCGCTGATGAACAGGAGTGTCGTTGGTTCTTCAAGCGTCAGCATGATCACACCAAATGCGGCATAAGTCGCCAACACGCCAAAGTAGACGTAGCGAATTGACTTGGGGTCGAGTCGGCGAGCACGGGGACTGGCGATCCAGATGACATCCACCCAGCGGCGCAAGAATCCATCGGCTCCGGGTGTAACACCGGTTGCCAGCACAATGAATGCGCAGAATAGCGATGCCATCCAGAAGAAGTTTCCCCATTGCGCACCGATGTTCTCCCGCAATCCGTTGGCGGTAAACAAAGCTGTCTGCCAGGTGTCGTCGACAAAGAAACCGCGCGGTAGAAACATGACGGACATCATTGCCGGTAAACCGACACCAACGAAACAACCGGGCATCCAGACCGCCCATTGATCCCGGGCGACATGCCAGAACCAGCGGCGCCAGCGTACCAATGACTCCGCGGTCGGTTCGAAGACGGTTCCCACGTGTGATAATTGCAGGTGACGCCCGCCAATAATACTGGGAATGGCGCCGACATGTGCGCCCATTCCCCATCCCTGTTCACGGGTGTAGTTGCTGATCGCTGAATTACCGAGCCCACCGTTCCCAGAGATCGCGACCAGCGCGCAAAGAAACCCGATGATGGTCATGTCCATGACCGGGAGCTGACGACCCGTCAGCAAAGCGACCAGCACGTTGGCGACGTTTCCGCCGTCGCGAATACCATCTCCATCGATGTCAACGAACCGATCGAGCTTGCCGTCACCATTGCGGTCGAGAGGGATTTCCTGGTCAGGGGTTCCGTCACCTGTCGTGTCGCAGGGGAGCACCGTGTCCGCCAGCGAGTCGCCGTCGAGATCAGGCCAGCGAATCGTGTTGCCGTTCTGCTGGACGGAGACCATGCGGTCTGGTTGTCCGTCGCCGTTAACGTCACTGGCATCGTCTTGCCCGTCGTCGTCTGTGTCAAAAACCAGAGCCAGTGATGGTTCGGCCACATCCAGCCGCTGGTCACCGTCCCAGTCCTCACCCGCATCAAGAATGCCGTTACCGTTGACATCCTCCGTGGTGCGAACAGGTACGGTGCCGAATTTGAAGAACCCACTGCCGATTTCGATCCAGTCCTGACGCGTCGAAAACAGACAGGCCAGAATGATCAGGAAACCCATCACCAGGGTGATTTTTGCGGCCATCAACACCTTGATCGAGTTGTAGATTTTTCCACCGATGATCAGCGGTACCATGGCCAACAGGAAGATTCCGATTGAAACGGACCGGACGAGGAATTCATCGTCCGGATTTGCTGCTGGATTGGGGATTTCACCGCGGACCATGGCGACCAGCGGTGGTGCGCCGGCGGCAGCCAGAAAGGGAAAGAACATATAGACGTCAAATAACAGGTAAATGACGAGCCAGAATCGGGGTCCCGGAAGCGTACGGAACTTGCCTGCGAAGATAGGTTCACCGGTGTACAGCGTGTAGCGGCTGACTTCCACGTTGTAGACGCATTGGCCGAGGATACTGAGCGTGGCCAGCCAAAGCAGGCTACCGCCATAACGGGCAGTGATCACGGGGCCGGTAAGCCACTCTCCACCACCGATCGCAGCGCCGGCCATGAATAGCCCGGGCCCCAGCATGGTGGCGATGTTTTGCCAACGAAACACCGGTGGATCGGGCAATTCGTTCCGATTCCAAGGCGGCATCTGGGCTGATCCGACGTGCGGCATGGTCAAAGCCTCGGTAGTCGAACAAGGCGGGCACTTCCAGTGGAACGAATCTACCTGCTGGCCAGAGAGAGCGAAAGCGTTTGATTGCCTGCCAGCCGTTTTTCGTGGACAATTCCTGCATTCACTACCGCAACATAAATAGTCAGGTGACAGAGACGTGCACGATAATACAACCCGCCAGAAGCTGCTGAACGGTGAGGCGACGATCGGTTCTTTCCTGGGGCTGGGAAGTCCCCATATTGCTGAGATGCTGGGGCACGCCGGATTCGATTGGCTGGTCCTGGAAACTGAGCACTCGGCCGTGGAAAGTGAACGTGTAGAGCAGATGATGATGGGTGTCAGCGGCACGGCTGCGACGCCTATCGTTCGTGTGACCCGCGCCGACCCCCTCGAGATCGGACGTGTCCTGGATGTGGGCGCTATGGGAGTCCTGGTGCCGATGGTACGGACGGCAAGAGAGGTGCAAGTCATTGTAGACGCGACCCGGTATCCGCCGGCGGGAACGCGCGGTTTCGGACCGCTGCGAGCATCCCGGTATGCACTCGATTACGAGGATTATCTGAATCGGGCGAATGACCAGCTGATTGTGGCTGTGATCATCGAAACGGCTGAAGCGATCGAGAATATTGATGAGATTGCCGCTGTCCCTGGACTCGATGTGATGTTTTTAGGGCTCTATGATCTTTGCCTGTCCTATGGATTGAATCCGAACCAGATGCCGTACCCGCAAATTGACGATTGCATTGATCGGGTTCTCGAAGCTGGCAAAGCACACCAGGTCGCCGTAGGCACGGGTGTGGGGTCTCCAGACGATTTACAAAGCCGAGCGCAGCAGGGGTTTCGTTTCTTGAGTTATGGAACGGATTATTTGATGCTGTCCGGTGCTGCGCGAACCGGCATTGAAGCATTTCGTAGCCTCTGATTCCTGCTGCCATCGCCCAGTCGTCGAGTGGGTGTACAGATCCTCTGTCACCTGCTGACCCGCTGGATCCTTTGTGCAGGATTGCGCTTCTGGAGCATGTCGTACACCCGGTCGATCTTGACTGGCCGTTGCCGCAACGCATCAACGCGAAGGCCCACAGGAGCAGAAGAGTTGGCCTTAACGGGGCGTGACCGTCAGATACATCGGATTCGATGCGTAATTCGTCATAATTGAATAGGTAATGGGCACCCGGGCAAGTGCCGCGATAGGATGACGCTTCACTAGCAGCGCCGTGGAGTTTGCTTCCAGCGTAATCTTTGCTTCCAGATCATCGCCCGTCAGCTTGGTTTCGCTACTGGCGGACATGGTGACTCCATTGGGTAACTGTTGTCCGTATTTGGTGGTGAAGAAAGAAAAAGCCATGTCGAGTAGCACCTGATCGGAGTACTCACTACTCCGCTGGATGCGAATGGTGATTTCGGCTGTGCCGCCGCGCGGTAAAGTAATTTCCTTCGGTTCGGCAGTGACTTTGGTCAGGTCGAGTGGTTGGGTTACCGCAAGTAACTGGGTTTTGATGGGCGCCCGGTAGAAGCGGCTGGCGCCGGCGCGTCGTAGCTCAGCGGTGACGTGGGCATGTCGCACTACGGTGATCGTTTTGTCGTTGGCTCGCGGAAGTTGGGCATGGCCGCTGATATGTACCAGCGCCGCGTTGATCGGCGCATCGGGAGCCGCTGAGAAAATCAAACTGCAGTGATTCATGCCAGAAGGTATGGTTACGGGCGTTAATGAGACACCACGCGGAAGTCCAGTCGCCCGGATCTCCACAGCTCCGTCAAACCCATTCAATCGCTTGAGTTTGACGAACCAGATTGCCTGTCCGCCGGGCGCCAGCATCCCGTAGTAATACTCACCATGGATTTCGAAGTCGGGTCCACTCGGCTCAGCGTTCAAATGATACGCAAAGCGATCACCACTGCGTCCCGTTAGATCGCGTACTGTTACGGTGTAGTCTCCATCAGCAGGTGACTGGAAATACAGTTTGGCATCCTTGGTAAAATAGCTGTCATCGTTACTGGCCAGTTCTTGGCCCTGGGAATCCAGCACCTTCAATACACTGTCGACGGCCAGTCCGCGACGTTGTGAATGGACTTCAAAAAGGGAGTACTCCCCCTTCCGGGAAGAAAAACGGAACGCGTGGGTTTCGTTCGGCCTGGTAAAGGAACCGGAAATTCCCAACGGCAATGAGATCGGATGTGGGGTGTTCGCGGTCAATCCAGTTGGCGCTACGATCTGCGGATGGGGGCTGACGAGTAACGCCACTGGATTGGAAGGTCTGCCAGACGCGGTGAGGCCACGCCAGAAATAACTGGCTGGTGGCTGGCCAGGGATGGCGGCAAGAAGGGGTTCGGGAATCTCGATCGCGTGGTTCTGAGACGCCCTTATTGCGGCGGACGGTGGCGTGGTTGCAATCGCGGGGATGGAGCCGCTGCCGGAGCTGATGTTTTCCGGGCGGGAGAAGATCAAAGACGGTGTCTGACCGGTTCCATATGCCAACGGCTGACTGCCGTACGCGAAAGGGTCGTGTGACACTTCCACACAGTAGACGTAACGCGGGTCTCCCGCATAACGTGTATCGCGTACCTCGAGAACATAATCACCCGATTCTGGTAGTTTGACGTGCAGCATGGCGTCACCACCGATGTAATTGTCGTTTTGGGCGACGATCCGACCGTCTGGTCCGAACAACGTCAGCATCGCGTCCATCAAGTGGATTTTGGGATAGCGGATCGCCATCGTGTGGATCGCACGCGTGACGCGTTGTGCGAAAATCTGACAGACGAGATCCTGTCCGGCGCTGCCGTGGATACGGTAGTAGTCGACATCCTCGAAGTCTGCGATCGTGCCGCAGATGGCGGTTGGGACTTGGACCGGCTGGGCCATCTGGCGGTTGTCATTGTCAGACGCACCTTCGATCGTTACCGGGTGATCCGTGATCAACAGGTGGCCGACACTGGAGACGGATTGGCGCGTCGCGATCCGGTACTCATGCACGCCGGGCCGCTGGTCGTCGGGGATACGTACACGGAACCGAAACGGTGTTCCGATATCGCCTTCTTCTGGATCCGCCCATTCGTCAGGCTTCTTTTTCGGTTCCGCGAACTCCATCTCGGGACCAGCGGGTGCGAAAAAGGTGGAGTGTGATTCGTTCAGAGTAAAATTGGACGACACCTCAATTTCACGGGTGGTGCCGCGCTGTACGGCAACAGGAAAGGTGCGCGTCAGCTGGCGAAAACTGATTTTTGATTCGGCATACAGCACGGCTGTGCCGTGCAGCAGCAGAAGCAGTGCCAGTGAAAAACGCGTCATGCCAGTTTCCTATCCCAGAGGGTAGATGAAGCTCTGCAATCCGCCGCCAGACAGATTGACACGGAGTGAATCTAGAGCAGTTCCGTAATCGGATTTCCTTCATTGAGTCGCATTGGTCGGCCGTTGCCGATCTGGTAGGTCGTCTCGCTGGGAATGCCCAATTTGTGATAGATCGTGGCCGCAATATCCCGCGGGTAATACTCTTTGCCAACGCTCTGGCCACCGATCGAATCCGTTTGTCCGACGATGGTTCCCACAGGGGTACCGGCTCCGGCGAATACAGCGATTCCGGCGGATGCCCAGTGGTCGCGTCCCGCCGCCGGATTGATCGTGGGTGTGCGGCCAAAATCGGTGAGCCAGACGACCAGCGTCGTTTCCAGCAAACCCCGTTGCTTGAGATCCAGTAGCAATGCCGTGAACCCCTGGTCGACGGGCGGAGTCAATTCGCGCAGGCGAGTAAAGTTGTCACGGTGCGTATCCCAATCTCCGTCACTGACTGTGACAAATCGCGAGCCTGCTTCGATCAGCCGTCGGGCGAGCAGGCAGCTCTGACCGAACGTCGTGCGTCCGTATGCATCGCGAGTGCCATCCGTTTCGCGATCGAGGTCGAAAGCGCGTTGTGTGGCGGGTGAGGTGACCATGGCGAATGCGTTCTCGTAGTACGCATCCAAAGCGTCTAGAACCGCAGGCTGGCGGTCGAGGTCACGTTGGAACCGGTCGATCGTACTCAAAGCTTCACGCCGTAACCGGACTCGGTCTAAACTCATGCCTCCCGGTGGCGTCAGGTCCCGCACGGAGAACTCCGGTTCGTTGGCATCGGCGTGGATCTCAAAAGGGTTGTGGGCGATGCCCAGGTACCCCGCAGTACCCCCCAAGAACTTGCGATCGACTTCGTTGCCGAGTTGTACGAACGGTGGCATGTTGTCGCGATAACCACGTTCCTTGGCAACGACTGAGCCGTAACACGGATAGGTGATGTTCGGGTTCATCTGCCAGCCGGACATCATGATCGCGTCTGCAGTACCATGGGCGCCGTTGATGGAGTTCAAGTTGCGGACGACGCTGAACTGTTCCGCATGGCGAGCAAAATGCGGTACCAGGTCGGTGAACTGGACCCCTGGCAGGGTCGTGTCGATCGCCTTGAATTCGCCCCGCACCTCGGCTTTCGCATCCGGCTTGGGGTCCAGCGTGTCATGGTGACTGGTCCCGCCACGGGTCCAAACCAGAATGCAATTCGTCTGGGAGCGGTTGTTCAAGTCCGCGGCCTGGGCCTCTTGGCGCAACAGCCCTGGCAGTGTGGCACCGATCCCCGCGAGTCCACCAACTTGGAGCAGGAAATGCCGACGGTTTTTTGCGGCCCGATTTTTTGCGGCACAGTTTGTTGTGGCACAGTTTGTTGTGGCACAGTTTGTTGTGGCACAGTCAGCGGTTGTGCTGGGGTATAGGTCTAGCATGGTCTGGC
>MDTE01015612.1_pt1 | contig 53219 bp, 60 predicted proteins | sample 811231 | NCBI WGS metagenome assembly MDTE01 (sample SAMN05326651, study PRJNA326480) | marine metagenome | isolation source: seawater | place: Indian Ocean: Red Sea | collected 2010 | reverse complement strand
ATTTAAATTTTGATCAACCCAATTCCTTGCTGAAACTTTAAAATTATTTGGCCAAAATTTTTTCAAATTTTCAGTATTAATGTTATCTATAAAAATATTTAAAATTTTCCCTTTCATCGGTTGATCTTTTATTGATAATTTTAAATTAGATGTATTATGAATAAAATTCAAATTTGCATTAAGATTTTGAAAGTCCGATAGCTCAACTTTCCCATCAACCTCTTCTACAATAGTAAATTCTCTAGATTCTAAAACTTTTTTAAATTTAATCGAATTTGAATTAAATTTAGCATTTATTTTTTTTATTTTAAAATCTTTGTTAAAACTTATTGTGCCCATCGAGGAAATAATTAAGTCATCAACATCTAAATTATCAAAACTAAGTAGTCTGAATACATCTGAGAAATCAAAATTATCTGATTTAAAAACAATATTAAACTGGTTATCAGAATCAGTGAAATTTAAAAACAAACTATTTTTATTATCATTTTTAAAGTTTCCTATTGAGATTGAAACTTCAGGATTAGAGCCAAAACTAGTAATCTTAATATCAACTGGATTTAATTCTAATATCTTTAGGTTGTTAAATTTGATTTTACTATTATTAATTTCTACTATTTCAAATTTTGAAAAAAAAGAGCTTAAGTTACTTTTATTTACATTATTTGAAGTATCAAGCAAAATTTTTGGAAAAAAATTTTTATTTATATCAAGTTTGATTTCAGCGTCATATATTTTTATAATTTCGGGTTTGACATTTGCTGTTAATAAGTCTTTAAAATCAAAACCTAAAAGTACATCTGGAATAAAAAAATCATTGGTATTTATATCTTCAATCAGTAATTCAAAATTTCCAGTGAGCCTGTTAAATGAAAGCAGAATATTCCCAATAGAATTTAAATCAATACCATAATCAATGAATAAACTTTTATTGATGTAAGATAGATCTTTAATTTTTATTGGTTTATAACTTATGCTTATTGTAAATATAAATAAAAAGGAAATAAATATTATTAGCACTATTGAAAAAAACTTAGCAATAATATTTAATTGAAAAAATCTCATAGTTTATAATACAATTATACTGAAATAAAGTTATAGAATGGATGATATTGAAAAAAAAATAAAAAATCTATCTTTCCTTCTGGATAGTAGTAAAAAAGAAAATTTTGCAGATTTATCTGATTGCAAATTTATTATATACTTCTATCCAAAAGACGATACACCAGGTTGTACAAAAGAGGCAATTGCTTTTAATTCTCAAAAAAAAATAATTGAAGACTTAGGATTTAAAATTTTTGGTGTATCTAAAGATAATATTGAAAAACATAAAAAATTTAAACTAAAATATAGTTTAGATTTATCATTGATAAGCGATGAAAATGGCGATATTTGTAATGCTTTTCAAGTGTGGGTTGAAAAGTCAATGTATGGAAAAAAATATATGGGTATTGAAAGGTCTACCTTTGTTATAGATAAAAATTTTAAAATAATTAATAGCTGGAGAAAAGTCAAAGTTAACGGACATGTTGACGAAGTTGTTAACTTTTTAAAAACATTAAACTAATTTTATTAATTGCTCTTCTAAAAATCTATCTATTTTACCGTCAAGAATTGAATTTACATTTGACTCCTCATAATTTGTCCTATGGTCTTTTACCATCTGATACGGCTGCATTACATATGATCTGATTTGGTTGCCCCAGGATATTTGTGATTTACTATCTCTATCTTTTTGATTTTTTTCTTCTTCTTTAACAATTTCTAATTCATAAAGCTTAGATTTTAGCATCTCCATGGCAATGTTTTTATTACGATGCTGAGATCTATTACTTTGACATTGTACAATTATTTTTGTGGGTAAATGAGTAATTCTTACTGCACTATCAGTTTTATTAACATGTTGCCCGCCTGCACCAGAGGCTCTAAATGTATCAATCCGTATATCTTTTTCATTTATTTGAATTTTTATAGCATTATCAATAACAGGATAACAAGAAACTGAGGCAAAACTTGTATGCCTCCTAGACTGTGAATCAAATGGGGAAATTCTAACTAATCTGTGAATTCCGGTTTCTTTTTTTAACCAGCCATATGATTTATCTCCTGAAATTTTTATTGTTATAGATTTATAACCTGCTCCTTCTCCGTCCGTTTGATCTATAATTTCAAATTTTAAATTCTTTGACTCGCACCATCTGGAATACATTCTAAAAATCATAGCAGCCCAATCTTGCGATTCAGTTCCACCGGCCCCTGAGTGAATTTCTAAAAAAGCATCCTTTGAATCAGCTTGCCCGTTCATCAGGGTTTCTATGTAAAGAGAATTTATTAATAAATTTAAATTTTCTAGCTCAAAAATTGACTCATTTAATAAATCGGTCTCAGATTCCATCTCTGATAAAGAAATTATATCAACTAAATCTTTAAATTTTTTTTCTAAATTATTGTAATTATTTAGAAATTTTTGAATGGAATTTTTTCTTTTTAGTAAATTATTACTTTTATTATGATCATTCCATACATCTTGTTCAGATAATTTAGCTTCAATATCAATTATCTCTTCCTTAATTCTTTTCTTTTCAAACATACCCCCTTAGGTTTTCAAATAAAACCCTAATATTATTTATCGTTTCTTTATAATCTAGAGACATTAGTAAAAACCCAAAAATTCTTCATTATCAATATTTTTATTTTGAATTTCTTTTTCAAAACTAAAGTTATTTTTAAAAGCCTCTTGTACATAATTTTTATCAGATGGTTTCCCTGTCTTTAAATCAACATTAATAAATTTTATTCCCTGGGGAACAGAAAAAGGTTTGGGTTTTTTTTCTTCATATATCTTCTTCATAAATTCACCAAATATTGGTGCAGCAACATTTGAACCGGTTTGTCCCTGCCCTAATGTAACAGGTGAATCATATCCTACATAAACACCAACAGTAATCTCAGAGTTATAACCAATAAACCATGCATCCTGATTATTATTTGTGGTCCCAGTTTTTCCTGCTACTTGAAAATCTAAATAATTTATATTTTTGGCTGTACCTCTTTCTAAGACACCCATCAATAAAGAAGTCATTTGATAAGCACTTTCTTCAGAAACAATTCTTTTCCTTGTCTCTTCAATATTTGGGGCAAAATCATAATTTTTTAGTTTTTCATTCGAAAATTCGTTTTTTTCAAGCAAACAATTTTTACATTTTCTTTTATCATGCCTATAGATTACTTTACCGTTTTTATCTTGAATTTTGTCTATAAGAGTTGGTTCAATTGAAAATCCACCATTCGCAATTATAGAATAAGCAATTGAGAGCTTTTGCAAACTTGTTTCAACAGAACCTAAACTTGATGAAAGAAGTAAAGGGAGATCATCATAAATTTTAAATTCTTCGGAAAGTTTTTTAATTTCATTAAGTCCAATTTTTTGAGCTAGTCTAACTGTCATAAGGTTTCTTGACTTTTCAATGCCCAATCTTAGAGTGCTTTCTCCATAGAATTTATTACCATAATTTGTTGGTCTCCAATTTTTATTGTCAGTTGGATTTTTAATTACTACTGGTGCATCTAAAATTTTACTCACTGGAGAAATATTATTTTCTAGTGCAGCTAGATATACTATTGGTTTAAATGCTGAACCAGGTTGTCTGAATGCTTGAGTAACCCTATTAAATTCAGAACTAGAATCATACCCACCTACCATAGCTAAAATTCTTCCAGAACTATTCTCAACAACAATCATTCCTCCATTAACATCAGGAATTTGAGAAAGTATATAGAGATTTGCATTTTTACTTTCTTTTTTACTCAATATTAATATATCGCCCTTTTTGAAGGTAACAAAGAGATTTTCCCTCTGATTCTTTTTTAAAATTTTCATATTTTCCTTATTTAGTTTTATTATGTTTCCATTTCTTAAACCAATTTTTAAAAAATCATTCTCTACATTTAAAACAAGACCTAATTCATTTTCGTATAATCCCTCAGGTTTGGAAATTTTAGCTAATTTATCTTTCCAATTATCAATTGATTCTAGGTTAGTAAAAGATTTTCTCCACTTAAATTTTTTATCATAATCTTGAATACCTTTCCTAAAAACTTCTTCAGCAATATTTTGATATTTAGTATTAAGTGTTGACATGATTGACAAACCTTCAGCATATAATTTTGTTTCATCATATTGTTTGATTATTTCTCTTCTAACTGCTTCTTTAAAGTATGAAGCTTTTTTATTAAATAGATTATTTTTTTCTCTTAGATCAATTTCTTTGTTTGTTGCTATTTCAAATTCTTCACGATTTATAAAATCCTCTTTAAATAAACGATTAATTACCCAATTCCTTCTCTTCATTGCTTTTATTGGATTTCTATATGGATTGTAAGTACTTGGCGCCTTTGGTAAAGCTGCTAGCATTGCCATTTCTTCAAGGTTAAGTTCGTTTAAAGATTTATTAAAATAATTAATTGAAGCTGCTGTAATTCCATATGATCTATTGCCTAAATATATCTCATTAAGATATAATTCCATTATTTTCTCTTTGGTCATTACTTTTTCAATTCGCATGGAAAGAATTATTTCTTTTATTTTCCTAGAAATAGATACTTCATTTGAAAGCAATATATTTTTTGCAACCTGTTGGGTAATTGTTGAAGCGCCCTGAGGCCTTTTATTTTGAAAAATATTTAGAGCATTTTTTAAGAATGCTCTAAAAATTCCCTTTAAGTCAAACCCTGTATGCGAATAAAAATTTCTATCTTCAGTAACAATAAATGCTTCAATCAGTTTAGTTGGTATTTTTTCAAAACTAGTATATACCCTATTTTCTTTAGAATACTCTTCGAGAAAATTACCATCAGAGGCAAAAATCTTTGATACAACTGGTGGTTCATAACTCTTCAGTACATTGAAATCTGGTAGATCTCTTCCATAATAAATAAAAGAACTGATAATTATCAGCAATGAAACTATTATCAAGATTAGTAAAATATTTATTAGATTTAGAAAATACTTCATAGCCTTTATTTATTAAAATATTTTAATGTTGCGATATAAATATTTTCAACTATTTTTTTTTGATAAATTTCACTTGTTAATAGTTTAGCATCATTTTTGTTTGATAAATAGCCCATCTCTAGTAAAACAGATGGAATATCTGGAGCTTTCAAAACTGCAAAACCCGCAAATCTATGTGCTCTTTTTAATAGTTTGGTATTTGTTTTAAATTGATTGATAAGTTCCATCACATAAACTGTTGATCTATTCATTGTTTCTCTTTGTGTCAAATCAATAAGAATATTTCTAACTTCTTTTGATTCTTCTGACAGATCTAAACCATCTATCAGATCAGACTTATTTTCTCTTCTTGCCAATGCTTCTGCTTCTTTATCTGAAGCTTTTTCAGATAATGTATAAATCGAAACACCTCTTATATTTTTTTTGGGATGAAAATCTGCATGAAGAGAAATAAAAACATCACCCTTATGTTGTCTTGCAAATTTTACTCTTTGTCTTAGATTTAGAAAATAATCCCCATTTCTTGTTAACAAACATTTAAAATGGTTTTCTTTATTACATTTTTGAGCAAATCTTTTTGCTACACTTAAGGTAACATTTTTTTCTAAAATCTTTGAAGTTCCTACCGCACCTGAATCTTTTCCACCATGCCCAGCATCAATTATAACTATTTTTTTTTTGAATTTTTCTACAGTATAATCAAATACTATCCTAAAGTTTTTGTTTTGCTTATTTTTTTTTATACTAAATAAATTTTTGGAATTAATTTTCTTATTAAATAATAGGGTAATCGAATTTTCTGCTTTATCAAAGTTGATGTCAGACACATTATGGATTTTTTTAAATTTACTTAAATTTTCTATAATATCAGAAGTATCAAAAAGAAGTTTGAGTGATTTTAATTTAATTTCTTTCCGATATTTTATTTCATCTTTTAATTCAAAAACAATTCTGTATTCACTATTATTATGACCTGATCTAATTTCTAGCAAATCATTAGAAAATATATTCTCACAATAAAAAAATATGATAAAAAAAAGAGTTTTTTTAAATTTAATCAATTTAGTGTACAGTAAAAAGAAATTATATTGATACTATATATTGTAATTTTAAAAAAAAACATACAAAATATACTATTTTAAATATGATTTTCAAACAGAATTTAAACTATTTATAAGAAATATAGAAAATAAAGAGAGAAAAATGAAAAAAAAAATGATTATTGATACCACGAATTCTAATGAAACTAGAATGGCGGTAATACAAAATGATCTTCTAGTTGAATATGAATCTGAAAACTCAAAAATAAAACCAACTAGAGGTAATATTTATTTAGCAAAAATCATAAGAGTTGAACCTTCTCTTCAAGCAGCATTTGTAGACTATGGTTCTAATAGACATGGTTTTCTTGCTTACAATGAAATTCATCCAGACTATTTTAAGATTCCAACAGCTGACAAAGAAAAACTATTAGCAGAAGAAGAAAATCAAAGAATATCAAATAATAATGAATTTATTGATGAAGATGATACTAAAGATGAGGAAGAATATTTTTATGAAAATGAAAAAAAATCAAGTTTTATGGAAAAAGTTGTAGATTTTTTTAAATTCAAACCATTAGATGATCGATTTATTGTAAGGGCTGACAAAAAAATTAGACCATTAAATTTTAAGAATAAAATTAGATCAAACAAAAATTTTTCATTTCATAGAAAATATAGTATTCAAGAAGTTATAAAAAAAAATCAGGTCATCCTCATACAAGTAGTAAAAGAAGAAAGAGGTAATAAAGGAGCAGCGGTTACAACAAGACTATCGTTGGCGGGAAAATATTGTGTTCTCATGCCTAATACTAATAAAGGTGGGGGTATATCGAGAAAGATTACAGATGGTTCCTTACGAAAAAACCTAAGAGAAACTCTTACATATCTTGATATCAAAAAGGGTATGGGGGTAATCATTAGAACCGCTGGTCAAGATATGAACAAAAAAGTTATTTCAAGAGACTATAAGGCTTTACTAAAATTATGGTCTCAAATTACAACAAAAACAATTAAATCAAATGCACCTAGTCTTATTCATGAAGAAGGAAATCTTATAAAAAGATCGGTGAGAGATTATTTTGATAATAATTACAACGAAATATTTGTTAATTCCAAGGAAACACTTAAAGCATCCAGAGATATAATGAAATTTTTTATGCCAGGTTTTACAAAAATTATTAAATTAAGTAATGAAAAAAATGGGTCTTTGTTTACAAATAACAAAATTGAACACCAAATTTTAGAGATGCATAAGCCCATTGTAAACCTTAAATCCGGTGGTTATTTAGTAATTAATCAAACTGAAGCACTAGTTGCTATTGATGTAAATTCCGGCAAATCGACAAAACAAAGAAATATTGAAGATACCGCAACAAAAACTAATTTAGAAGCAGCAGAAGAAATTGCTAGGCAGCTCAAACTTAGAGACTTAGCAGGTCTAATTGTAATTGATTTTATTGATATGTTAGAAAGACCAAATATCTTCAAAGTTGAAAGAAAATTAAAAGAATCTGTTAAAAATGATAGAGCCAGAGTTCAATGTGGACGGATGAGTAATTTTGGATTGCTTGAAATGACTCGACAAAGACTAAAACAGAATATAAGTCGAAATATATTGGTCAAATGTAACCACTGTAATGAAATTATCCTTTCACCAAATTTCTTAGCTCTTCAGATTCTTAGAGTTTGTGAAGAAATAATTTTAACCTCAAAAATTAAAGAACTTTTTTTATTTGTAAGTTCACTCGTAGCTAATAACATAAGAACTCACAGAAAAGATCATCTAAAAAAAATTAGTAAAAAAGCAAAACTAAAGATTTTTGATACATTAGATTTTTCAAATATTGATTGCGTTATTTCGTCAAAAAAAGAAATTATCTATAATAATTGTGAAAGTGAGGAAAAGCTTTCTAGTATTTTGTTTAGATTAGAGGGAATGGATGATATCAAAAATAAAAATGATAAAATTATAAATAAAAAAATTGATATAGAAAATAATACAGGTTTAAAATCTCAGGTTAAAAAAAGTCCTAAAACTAAAGAATTAAATAAAAAGAAAACGAGAGAGAGTTTTAGAGCCAAAGCTGTTGATTTTTCCAAAAAAGAAAAAGTTTTTAAGAATAAAACATTTGAAGTTAATGAAATTAAAGACGTATCTCCTAAGGAAGAAGAAAAAAGAAATGGTTGGTGGAATCAATAATTTTTATTAATCCAATCAATTAATCTTTTCATTCCAGTTTTTAAAGCTTCAGTTTCACAAGAAAATGATAGTCTAATAAATTTTGAACCATTTAGTTTATCAAAATCAGCACCAGGAGTTAATCCTACTAATGTATCTTGAAGTATTCTTTTTACTAACTCTGAGGAATTATTTGTAAAATCAGTTACATCAATATAAGTATAAAATCCACCCTCTGTTTTACTATATTTAGACCATGGTGTTTTATTAAGATAATCAAATGTGATATTTCGATTTTGTTCATAAATTTTTACATTTTTATTTAAATCTTCCATACAATCAAATACTTTTATGGCAGCCTTTTGTGCAAGACTCCCAGTTGATATGAATAGATTCTGAGACAATTTCAAAAAATTTTCTTGAAGTTCATTTGGTATAATAGCCCAGCCTAGTCGCCAACCTGGTAAACAAAAATATTTAGAAAAACTATTGATAATTATACCATCATTTCCAAACTCACAAATAGAAGTACTCTTTTTCTCAAATTCTATTCCATGATAGATTTCATCAGAAATTAACCTTATTTTTCTTTCAAGGCAAAATTTATACAAAAATTCAACTTCATCATATGAAAAAATTTTTCCTGTTGGATTATTTGGACTTGATATAATTAAACCGTTAATATTTTTATATTTCTTAATTTTTTCAATTTCATCAAAGTCTATCTCAATTACATTCAAATTTAGTGAATGTAAAATATTTCTATATGCAGGGTAACAAGGTTTAAAAAGTAAAACTGTATCCCCGGGATCAAAACAAACAATAAAAGTTAATAAAAACGCTCCAGACGATCCAACAGTAACAAAAATATTATTATTAGAAATTGTAAAACCCTTTTTTTCATAAAAATTTGAAATAGCATTACGTAATTCTGGAATACCATTCGAAGGGGTGTACCCAGGCAAATCAAATTTTAAATTTTTTTTAACTTCCTCTAAAACAGGCTTTGGTGTTTTTTTTAGAGGCTCTCCTAATTCAAGATGAATTACACGCCCACCTTTTTTTTCAATTTCATTAGCATTTGAAAGTATTTCCATTACTAAAAAATTATCTATCGAAGATCTTTTAGAGTTCATTTTTTTTGTCACTTAATATATCTATAATATTCATAATAAAATATAATTTTAGCATGTATAATGTTCTAAGGATATTGATTATAATTGTTTCTTTTAATTCATTATCGCTTTTAGGAAATGATATTAAAATAATAAGAGATGCCGAAACCGAAAGTTTCTTTGAGGAGCTTGCAAAACCAATTTTAAATACAGCAGATATTAGCGAAGATTCGGTAAGTTTTTACCTTGACCATCAAAAATATATTAATGCATTCGTAACAGGAGGTTACAATATATTTTTTACAACAGAAATGATTATCAATATGGATAGTGTCAATCAGGTTGCAGCAGTTATTGCTCACGAGGTTGGTCATATAAGTGGAGGCCATTTTACAAAATTTGCTAAAGCTAATAATGATTCAGTTCTTATAAGCATGTTATCATCTATACTAGCAATTGGAGCATACGCTACTGGATCTGCTGATGCAGGAAATGCAATCCTAATGGGGGGCGCAAGTCTTGGTAAATATAATGCTTTAAATTTTTCAAGAAAACAAGAAAACTATGCAGATCAAGCTGCATTAAGATTTTTAGAACAAACAGAATATGATCTTATGGGCTTATATGACCTATTAACTATAATTCAAAAGAGAGAACGATTAGCTAAAATTAACCCCTATAACATGACACATCCTCTTTCTAATGAAAGAAAAAGGATAGTTAGAACCAGGATCGAAGAGATTGGAAAAAAAAAGTATATATTAAATAAAAAATTAGAAAAAAAATTTAAATTAGTTCAGGCGAAACTTATTGGATTCTTATCCAGTGCAGATATTTTTGAATTGTATTACCCTGAATTAAATTCAATTGAAAGTCTTTATGGAAAAGTTTACCAACATTTAAAAAAAGGAGAAATTGATCAAGCTATTGAAAAAATTAACCGATGTATATCATTAGATAAAAAGAATGAATATTTTTATGAACTTAAAGGGCAAATTTTTTATGAAAATGGGAATTTTACACAATCTATTAAAAACTTAAGAATTGCAAAATCTCTCAATAATAATGAAAAATACTTTGAATTACTTCTTGCTAAAGCATTATTTCAAACAAACAAACAGTCAAATATTGAGGAATCAAAGCTGTTACTTAAGAAATATATAAAAAATGAACAATTTCCAGTTGAGGCTCTACATTTTTTGGCCTTGTGCTATGCGCAGACTAAAGAATTTGCTTTATACTCAATCACTTTATCAGAAAAATTTTTACTATTAAAAGATATAAAAAATGCTAAATTACACTTAAAAAAGGCAAAAATGGAATCAAAAAATAATCCAAATATCTTGCGTTTAATTGATGACTTAAATGCTCAAATTGATAAATTAGAATTACAATGAAAAAAGTAATAATTATTAACGGACCTAACCTCAATATGCTTGGGAAACGAGAAATAGACATATACGGAAGAGAGTCATTAAAAGATATAGAAAATAAATGCAAAAATTTATCTGATTCTTTAAATTTTAAACTAACTTTTTTTCAAAGTAACTCTGAATCAGAAATCATTGATAAAATACATGCTACTTCAAAAAATTATTCAGCATTGATCATTAATGCTGGAGCATTTACTCATACCTCAGTGGCTATTCATGACAGTTTAAAAATTTTGTCTTGTCCTATCATCGAAGTACACTTATCAAATCTCTCTAAAAGAGAGAAATTTAGACAAAAATCTCTTATAACACCTCTTGCAAGTGGCTCAATTTCTGGTTTTGGTCATCAAGTATATAATATTGCACTTTATTCCCTTAAATTAATTTGGAGTGATAATGAAAATAAATAAAAACTTAATAAAAGACTGCTCAATATTAATGGACAAACTTGGACTTACTAAGCTAGAATATACTGAAGGAAGTCATTCAATAAAGTTATCAAAAAGCAAGAGTAAAAATTTTTCTAAACCAAGACAAGACCAAGATTTAATTGAAAGAAAAACTGAACTAAAAAAGAATTTTAAAGAAATTGATAATTCAATTAAAGCACCACTTGTAGGAACTATTTACTTAAAGCCAGAACCAACAGCCAAACCTTTTATTGAACTTGGACAAAAAGTAAAAGTTGGTCAAGTACTCTTAATTATTGAAGCCATGAAAACAATGAATGAAATTAAATCTGATAAAAATGGTGAGGTAAAAAAAATATATGCAAAAGATGCATCTCCAGTTGAATTTGGTGAACCACTTGTTCTTATAGAATAAAATGTTTAAAAAAATTTTAATTGCCAACAGAGGTGAGATAGCACTAAGAATTCACAGAGCTTGCAAAGATATGGGAATTAAAACCGTAGCAGTTCATTCTACTGCAGATGAAAAGGCAATGCACGTTAAACTTGCTGATGAAAGTGTTTGCATCGGACCAGCACCCATAAATAATTCATATTTGAATATTCCTTCAATAATTTCTGCAGCAACAATAGCTAATGTTGATGCAATTCATCCAGGAGTTGGTTTATTATCAGAAAATTTTAAGTTTGCAAAAATTGTTGAAGAACATGGTTTTACGTTTATTGGACCTAGTTCAAGTCATATTAAAATGATGGGAAATAAAATTTTGGCAAAAGAAAAAGCATCAGAAATTGGACTTCCAATTATTCCAGGAAGTACAGGTAATGTAAAAAGTTACAACGAAGCATTGAAGATATCTAAAGAGATAGGTTTTCCTTTGTTAATTAAAGCAAGTAGTGGGGGTGGCGGTAGAGGAATCAAAAAAGTCTTTTCTGAAAATGATCTAAAAAAACAATTTATATTAGCAAAATCAGAAGCCAAAACCAGTTTTGGTGATGATTCAGTTTATATTGAAAAATTTTTAATGAACCCAAGGCATATCGAAGTACAAATTGTAGCAGATAAATTTGGTAATGTTATGCATGTAGGTGAAAGAGATTGTTCAATACAGAGGAGAAACCAAAAATTAATTGAAGAATGTCCCTCACCAGTCTTAAACGAGGATCAAAGAAAAAAATTATATAATGTGTCTGTTGAGGCAGTTAAAAAGCTTGGTTACCAAAATATAGGAACTTTGGAATTCTTATTTGAAAAAAATAATTTTTATTTTATAGAGATGAATACAAGACTTCAAGTTGAACACCCTATCACTGAACTTGTCTTTGGAATCGATATTGTTAAAGAACAAATTAATGTTGCATTTGGTAATAAGGTTTCTTTTAAGCAAAACAGTGTAGTTAAAATTGGTCATTCAATAGAATGTAGAATTAATGCTGAAAATTCAAAAACCTTCTTCCCCTCCTCAGGAAATATTAAAACATACCATGTTCCAGGTGGGCCAGGAGTAAGAATTGATTCAGCATTATATACTGGCCTAAATATTTCTTCTCTTTATGACGGCCTAATAGCAAAACTAATTATTCATGGTGTAGATAGACAAGAATGTTTAATGAGACTTCAGAGAGCTTTACTTGAATTTGTAATCGAGGGCGTAGACACAACAATTCCATTATTCCAAGAAATTATACAAAATAAAAGTTTTTTAACTGGAGAATATGATATCAACTGGTTAGAAACAAAATTGATCTAGATATGTTTTTATCTGATAAATTAATCATAAATGGTTATAAAAGAGGGATTTTCCCAATGGCTGAATCAGCTGACGATCCATATATTTTTTGGGTTAGTCCAGAAAAAAGAGGTGTAATATTCACAAAAGAATTTTATTTAACAAAAAGTTTAAAAAAAATTATAAAAAAAAACGAATTTATAATTAAAGTAAATCATAATTTTAAAACAGTAATATTATGTTGCTCCCAGAAGAATGAAAAGAGAACCAATACTTGGATAAATAATCAGATAATCGACAATTATACTAAACTTTTTGAAAAAGGTCTTGCTAAATCGGTAGAATGTTATCAAGAAAATAAACTCGTTGGCGGTCTATATGGAGTAAAACTTGGTAGTATTTTTTTTGGTGAAAGTATGTTTAGTTATAAAACCAATGCCAGTAAAGTTGCCTTAGTCTATTTAGCTGCACTGCTAAAAGAAGGTGGGTTCAAGGTAATTGATACTCAATTTATTACTGAACATCTTAAACAATTTGGTGCAAAAGAAATTCCAAAAAATACTTATTTAAAAATTTTAGAAAGATATATTGATCAAGAAAAAACTTTTCCTACTAGACTTAAAAAAAATATTTTAGATTACTTTAATTAATAAGTTTCCTCTCAAAATATAATGGATCATATTCTAAACATTCGTTTAGTTTTATCTCATACGTTGGATGTTCAATTACCACAAGTGAAGGAGATGACTTTAAAATCCAGCCAAGAAAAATAGTTTCTTCTTTTTTTTTAATTGACTGATTCTTTTTTTTAAATAAATGTATTAGAGCTACTTGGTCCGTAAACGTCTCACTATCAAAGGATATACATTGATATACAATCAACGAATCAAGTCCTAGATCTATTAGCTGTCCATTTGGTATTACTAATTCGTATTTTTTTGTTGTCTGTCTATCTAAGATATCTAATTTTGTTCCATATCCCTTAAAGTCATTTGCTTGAGCAAGAGTAAGAACTGATAAAAATAAAGCTAAAAGAATTTTCACGATTTTTGTTTATAAGAAAAATCAATATTTTTTATTAAATCAGAAATTTTGTTCTTAAAATCATCTTCATCACAACCCATTAAAATAGCATCATCGAAGGAATTTTGAATGATGTTTTTAATCTCATCATAATTTTCGTTAAGAACCTTTACTTTTTCTTCACAACTAACAATTTCATCATCTTTAGTTTTCCAAATAATTTTTTTCATCTTTATTAATTAACAAAATTACTGTGTAGCCAAAAAAATAATTTTACTAACTTGATCTTCAATAGATTCATAGTCTCTAACATTTTCAAAAAAACCATTATTCAGAATATATTTTTTAGAATCATCTCCTGGAACAATTGACAAATATTTATTTCCAAGAATTCCCTCACTCTGAACACTAATTTCACTGTTTAATGGAAGTTTTATTTTACTATCAATCTTCATCTCAACTCGAGCATAATATTCACTATCTAAAAATACATCTGATACTACGCCAACTTTAATTCCTCGTAGTTTCACATCATTTCCAACAATGACACCTCCAAGTTTTAAGAAATTAGCACTAATTTTAGAAGTAGTAATTTTATCTGTTTTGATGTTAACTTTTAAAAACATTAAAAAAGCGTACACTGCGAAGAAGAGCACAAAAGTACCTATGATAGTCTCAAAATAATTTTTTTTCATAATTCATTTCCTTTTTTAATTTCTCCTATTTCTATGATTTTATTTAATAAATCTTGAATCATAATTGAATCCTCAGTGAAAGATAAATCATCACCAGTTTTTAAATATTCATCCATACCTCCCGGTTCTATTGATAAATATTTTTTTCCAAAAAGTCCATCAGTTTGAATTGAAATTGATGAGTCAGATGGAATATTAATCTCTTTTCGGATGGATATTTCAATTTGAGGCTTATTTTTATTTAATAACATATTATTTACAATACCTATTTTTACCCCAGATAAACGAACTTCAGTACCTTGAACCAAACCATCTACCTTATTGAAATTAGCATTCAAGTTCATAACGTTTTTATCTTCAATACTCATATCAACAGTAATTAGTTCCAAAATAATTAGAACAAATGTAAACCCAGTAAAAAACTTTAAGTGATTAGTCATTATTTGGATTCCAACTCTGGTAATTTTTCTCTGTATATTTTTTTTCTTTATTTAAATTTAATTTTCTTCGTGAATTTGGTAAATGATTTTTCATCCATTTTTCTTTTCGTATATCTGAAGAAGGTTTTTCTTTTATCACATGATGAAGCCAAGCATTCCATCTTTGCGGAACCTTACTAGCTTCAATTTCTCCATTATAGATTACCCATCTTCTTTCACGATAATTATTTGTTGGTGAATTATTTTTCTCAGAATAGTACTTATTACCATATTCATCTTGTCCAACTGTAGTAGCAAAAAATTTACTATAAATTTTTAAAAAAAATTGATTTGATATTAAATTCATAACATTTAAATTATAAACTATAAAATTAAATTATATAATGAAAAAATTGAGAAACATTTTAGAAGCTTTGGATAATCTAATATCAAGTTTTGAACACAATAATTCTTTATCAAAACTCAATAAAAAACAGATTGAAATTTTATCCAAATTTAAAGAAGTTCAAATTCTGTGCTCTAGTCAACTAAGAGAAATTGAGGATAAAATTAACTCAGATTTAAATATTGGAAGAAAGAAGTTACCTGATAGAAGAAAAGGATATACTCAAAAAGCAGCTATTAATAATCATAAAATTTATCTTAGAACCGGAGAGTACATGAATGGAGATTTAGGAGAAATTTTTATTGATATGCATAAAGAAGGAGCTGCTTTTAGAAGCTTAATGAATAACTTTGCTATTGCAATATCAATTGGATTACAATACGGAGTTCCATTAGAAGAGTTTGTTGAAGCATTTACATTTACCAAATTCGATCCAAGTGGGCCTGTTACTGGTAACCAAGAGATAAAATACTCTACATCAATTCTAGATTATATATTCAAAGAATTAGCTATCTCATACTTAGGACAAGATGAATTTAGAAATCACGAAACAGATAATAAAGATAAAGATATTATTCCAGATAACGTAAACGATTCAAAACATAAAGCTGCAGATATTTTACGATCTATAACAAGCACAGGGTATTTAAGAAAAAATACATTTGATAACAACTTAACATTGATTACTAATACTAAAAAAAACAAAAGTAATAAAAATGTTTTAGATACTGGTCAATACAAATTTGAAGGTGAGCCATGTAATAAATGTGGTAACTTTACACTCCAAAAAAAAAATAATTTTATTTTATGTATGACTTGCTCCCATAAATTTACTAAGTGACATGTTAATATCAAAAATTAAAAAAACTGGTATTCCATTCCAGAAATCATTAAACCCTATTGCAAATTATTCTCCTTACGTTGTTACGAATAACCTTATTTTTATATCTGGTCAACTTCCAATTGTTGACAACAAATTACTTTATCAAGGGAAAGTTGGTCTTGACTTAAGCGAAATAGATGCAAAAAAATCAATTCAAATATCAATTATGAATTTACTAGCAGTATTGGATTTTGCTTTGAAAGAAAATGCGATTTCTTTTGACAGTTTAAAAATTTTGAATGTAAAAGGATATCTTAATGTAAGTTCAGATTTTAAAAATCATTCTAAGTTATTTGATTCAGCATCAAAGATTCTAATAAAAATTTTTGGAAAAAAAAATGGTATGCACTCTAGAAGTGTGATTGGTGTAAAAAATTTACCCCTAAACTCTCCAGTTGAAATTGACGGTATAATTGGTTATGAAAAATCAACATGAATAGAGGTTTCGAAGTCAACTCAGTTAGTTCAATATCAAAAATACCTAAACAAACCTGGGAAAATATTGTTGATATTGATAATCCTTTTTTTGCATACGATTTTCTTTTTTCTTTAGAAAAAAGTGGATGTACAGATCTTAATACAGGATGGGTACCTAACCATCTAATTATTGAGAAAAAAGGTGCTATTATCGCAATTATACCAAATTATATAAAGTATCATTCAGCTGGAGAATATGTATTTGATCAAAACTGGGCAAATGCATATATCAACTTAGGACTAAATTATTATCCTAAATTCCTTTCAGCAGTACCCTTTACTCCAATAAATGGCGATAGAATATTTTATAATAAACCATTAGAGGACGTTGATGATTTTTTTGAAAAATTAATAAAATTTCTTAAAAAGCAAAATATATCCTCACATCACTTCAATTTTATTTCAAAATCACAATCAGATATTATGGAAAAGTCTGGATTTTTAACTAGATTAGGACTCCAGTATCATTGGTATAACAATAACTATAATAATTTTGATGATTACTTAGATTCATTTAAACAAAAAAAAAAAAAAATGTACTTAAAGAGAGACAATATGTTAGTGATCAAGGCGTTTTTTTTAAAATAAAAAAAGGCGATAACATAAGAATTGAAGATTTACATTTTTTCTTTGAGTGTTACAAAAATACAATTGAAAAAAAATGGGCTAATCAATACCTAAATTTCGATTTTTTTAAATATTTATTACAATCACCTATAAAAGATAAAATGGTTCTATTTATAGCATATGAAAAACAAAATGAGCAAATAGCAAGTGCTCTAAATTTTAGCAGTAAAGATGCGCTTTATGGAAGATACTGGGGATGCGTTAAAGAAATTAAAAATCTCCATTTTGAATTATGCTATTATCAATCTATAGAATTTGCAATTAAAAATAAGCTTAAATTAATAGAAAGCGGTGCTCAAGGTGAACACAAAATTCCTAGAGGCTATGAACCAACAGTTACCTTAAGTAATCACTGGATAAAAAACGAAAAAATTAGTGAGGCTTTGAGAAAAGTGCTTGAGCACGAAAACAAAAACGTTATTGATACAATCAACTACCTCAAAAAGCTATTACCTTTTAAGAATTAGAATCAAATTTTAATAATTTTTTATTTTTATTTTTTATTATTTCAAGACATATTTTATCCATGGCACAATCAATTTTTATATGTCCACCATTTTTTAATTTTTCATTAAGAATTAGATCTGAAATTGGAATCTTGATTTCTGAAGAAATAACTCTGGCCATAGGCCTAGCTCCATTTTTTTGGTCGAAACCTCTGTCAAATAAATATTGCTTTGCTTTAACAGTTACTTGCAGTGTAATATTTTGGTCTGCAAGAATATTTTCCAATTCCAAAATAAATTTATCTACAATTTTCAGTGAGTTCTTTTCATTTAATCTATCAAATTCAATAATTGAATCCAATCTATTTTTGAATTCAGGACTAAAATACTGATTAACTGACTCATCATTATCAATGTTTGAATCTTCTGAAAGAAATCCTATTTTTTCTTTAAATAAATTTTTTGCGCCTATATTACTAGTCATCACTAATATTACATTTGTAAAATCTACAGATTTTCCTAAATGGTCTTTTAATTTTCCATGGTCCATGACTTGCAGTAAAATATTAAATAAGTCTGGGTGTGCTTTTTCAATTTCATCCAATAGAACTACACTATGCGGTGTCTTATCAACCGCATCAGTGAGTTGGCCTCCTTGATCATATCCTACATAACCTGGAGGCGCTCCAATTAGCTTAGATATACTATGCCTTTCCATAAATTCAGACATGTCAAATCTTATTAATTTAATTCCTAAAATATTTGCAAGTTGTCTTGTTAACTCTGTTTTACCTACTCCAGTCGGGCCTGTAAACAAATAAGAACCTATTGGTTTTGAATTATTACTAAGTCCTGTTTTTGATAGTCTTATAGCTGAAGATAGTGATGACACGGCTTTATCTTGACCAAAAATCAAAGTTTTCAAATCTCTTTCCAAATTTTTATATTTGACTTTGTCTGAAGTTGTTATTGTTTTTTCTGGAATCTTAACCATTTTGGCTACAACCGACTCAATATCATTCTTCTTAACTATATTTTCTTTTTTATTTTTTATTTTTACTACTGCAGCTGCCTCATCAATTACATCAATTGCTTTATCTGGTAGTTTTCTATCTGATATGTACTTCAACGATAAATCAACAGCAACTTCAAAACATTCTTCATCATAATTGATATTGTGAAAATCTTCATAATGAATTTTTAAACCTTTAAGAATTTTTATTGAATCATCTCTAGAAGGTTCATCAACATCAATTTTTTGAAACCTTCTTGAAAGTGCTCTATCTTTTTCAAAATAATTCCTATATTCAGAGTATGTAGTTGAGCCAATGCATCTTAGAGATCTTCTTGATAATGCAGGCTTAAGTAAATTAGAAGCATCCATAGACCCCGAGCTTGTACTTCCAGCACCAATAAGTGTATGAATTTCGTCAATAAAAAGAATATAGTTCTCATTTTTTTCAAAAATTTGGATTACTTTTTTTAATCTTTCTTCAAAATCTCCTCTATATCTTGTTCCTGCAATTAAACCTCCGAGATCAAGAGAATAAATTAAGGTATCTTTTAGACAATCAGGGACATTTCTATTAACTATTTCTAGTGCAAGACCTTCAGCTAAAGCAGTTTTTCCTACACCAGGGTCCCCAACAAAGATTGGATTGTTCTTATTTCTTCTAGATAAAATTTGAATGGTTCTACTAATCTCACTGGACCTACCAATAACCGGATCGATTTTTCCATTTTTAGCTCTATCAATCAAGGAAACGCAATATTTATCCAAAAAACTAATTTTTGGATTATCTTTACCATTATCACTAATTTCTTCCTCATTGTTTTCCACAATTAAATCATCTGAGTTTTCTTTTTCAGATTCACCATGTGAGATAAAATTTACAACATCTAGTCTTCTTAAATCTCTTTTTTGCAGAAAATAAACAGCATGAGACTCTCTTTCCGAAAAAATAGCAACCAGAACATTTCCTCCATTAGCTTCTTTCTTTCCAGATGACTGTACGTGGATTACTGCTCTTTGTATTACTCGTTGAAACCCTAAAGTTGGTTTAGGTTCATTTGACTCTGCTGAATACAAATCTTTCAAGTTATTTGTGACAAAAGATTCAAGATCCAATCTCAGAGATTTTGTGTCTACTTTGCAAGCCTCAAAAATTCCATTAGCATCCTTGTCTGCAAGGAGTGCTAGAAGCAAGTGTTCTAGAGTTATAAATTGATGTTTGTGATTTAATGCTATATTTAAGGCATTTTGTAAGGTTCTTTCAAGTTCTTCACCAAGCATTATTCTTTCTCCATTATACATTTTAGAGGATGTTCATCAGTTTTTGCCATTTCTGTAACTTCCTTAACTTTAGTTTCCGCAATTTCCAGTGTGTAGACTCCGCAAATACCAGAGCCTTGTTGATGAACAGATAGCATTATTTGAACTGCTGCTGGTTCACTTTTATTAAAAACTTTAATAAGTAACTTTACCACATACTCCATTGGTGTGTAATCATCATTTAGAAGTATAACTTTGTAAAGATGTGGTTTCTTTAAATTAACTTCTTCTTTTGTTAATAAATCTAAATCATCTTTGTCGATATTTGAAATTTGTTTTTTTGTCATATTAAAAAAATAAAAAAAAAATTACCAACTTTCAAGCTAATATTTGCTTTGCTATATTCTTATCGATAACTTCTACATCTTTTTTCAAATCATTTACAATCTCGTGGAGTTTGTTTCTAGTTTTTGCCTCACACCTAAAAACCAAACTTGGTTGTGTGTTAGATGCCCTCATCAACCACCATCCATCTTCAGAATTAACCCTAATCCCGTCTAAGTCAATTATTTCTTTCTTTTTATCGTATTGTTTTTGTTTGAGTTTTTCAATAAATTCAAACTTTTTTTCATCTTCACAAAAAAACCTTATCTCTGGTGTATTAAATACTTTTGGGAGATCATTAATAATATCAGATAACTTTCTGTTAGATTTTGCCATCATATTCACAAACCTTACAGCTGCATATAATGCATCATCAAAGCCAAAATAATTATCAGCAAAAAACATGTGACCACTCATTTCTCCTGCAAATACCGCATTATGTTTTTTCATATTAAGTTTTATATTACTATGACCAGTTTTAGAAATAATTGCCTTACCTCCAAAATCTGTGATTCTTTCAAATACAACTTGACTACACTTCACATCAGCAATAATTGATGCATTTTTATTTGATTTTAGTACGTCTTCTGCTAGTAATAATAAAATTAAATCTCCTGGTACTGTTCTTCCCAAATTATCTACAATACCAATTCTATCTCCATCACCATCAAATGCGATACCAAAGTCACATTTATTTTTTAAAACTGATTTTTTTAAATCTTTTAAGTTTTTTTCTTCTGAAGGATCTGGATGGTGATTTGGAAAATTTCCGTCTATCTCGCAAAATAGTAGATTTTGGGAGCCATTTAAATAAGAAGTAATGGTTTTTATAATTTCACCTGCCGCACCATTACCTGAATCCCAAGCGATATTCTGTATTTTATCAATATTGAATGAATCTTTTAAAAAATTTGAATAAATATTTTTTACATTATATTTCTCAAAGTTACCCTCTGCTTGATTAATAAAATAATCTGCAGCTTCATTCTGAAGATTTAAAATATCTAAACCAAAAAATGGTTTATTATTCATTACTATTTTAAAACCATTATGATTTTTTGGATTATGAGAACCTGTAACCATAATCCCTAATTCTGCTTCATTTTTGTAGCAAGAAAAGTAAAGCATAGGGGTTGGCCCTAAACCAATTTCTTTTACATAAGCACCTGTTTCAATTAAACCAGAAATCAAAGCATTTTTAATTTTTACTGATGAATTTCTCCCATCATATCCAACATTAACAACCCTATTCCCCCTAAGTTTCAATCCTAACAAGTGACCCAGTGCCTTTGAATCGGATTCTGTTAAAGTTTCATCAACAACTCCTCTTATGTCATATTCTCTTAATATATTAGGATGAAATTCATGATACATAATTATTATGGCCTACCTACTGAATAGTATTCCATGCCTTGTTTGAATAATTCATCAGGATTATAAATATTTCTGTAATCAATAATAATTGGGCTGTAAAGAAGTTTTTTTACCTTTGTAAGGTCAAGTGCTCTAAATTCATTCCACTCGGTTAATATAATTAAAGCATTCGATTTTGTCATAGCTTTATAGGCATCTTTAAACCAAAATATATTATTAGTATAGTTTTTAAATATTTTTTTTGCTTCTGGCATACCTTGAGGATCATACAAATTTAATTTAGCTCCCTCTTTTAAAAGAGCTGGAATTAAATCTAAGCTAGGGCTGTCTCGCATATCATCGGTATTTGGTTTAAATGTCAAACCTAAAATAGTTATTTTTTTATTTTTTAAAGAACCTCCTAGAACTATTTTCACCCTCTTATAAATATTTTTTTTTCTATTTTTATTTGATTTTACAACCTCTTCGACAAGTTTTAATTCTGATCTATAGTCTTTTGCTGTTTTTACTAAAGCAAGCGTATCTTTCGGAAAACATGAACCTCCATATCCAGGACCCGGATGTAAAAACTTTTTTCCTATTCTCCCATCAAGACCCATGCCTGTTGACACATCACTAACATTTGCACCTACTTTTTCACATAGGTCTGAAATTTCATTAATGAATGTTATTTTTGTAGCTAAAAAAGCATTAGCTGCATATTTAATTAATTCTGCAGTCTCTCGCTTAGTAAAAAGAATAGGTGTCTCTAGTAAGTAAAGTGGTCTATACAATTCACTTAAAATTTTTTTTGCTCTATCACTTTCACAACCAATAACTACTCTGTCAGGTCGCATAAAATCATTTATTGCTGATCCTTCTCTCAAAAATTCAGGATTAGAAGCAACATCAAATTCTAGATTTTTTTTTTTTTTCTTAATTATATCCTTGACCTTTTTTCCAGTTCCAACAGGAACAGTTGATTTTGTAACAATTACAGAATAATTATTAATTGATTCAGCAATTTCTTCAGCAACACTGAACACATATCTTAAGTCTGCATGACCATCTCCTCTTCTGCTCGGAGTTCCAACTGCAATAAATATAGCATCTGAATTATTTACATATCGGTGTAATTTAGTATCGAATTTCAACCTACCTTGATTTATATTCTTTTTAACAAGATCATCCAATCCGGGCTCAAAAATTGGTATCAAACCTTTTTTTAAATTTTTAATCTTTTTTTCATCTTTATCGATACATACAACTTGAACACCAAACTCAGCAAAGCAAGTTCCCGAAACTAATCCAACATATCCTGTTCCAATAATGCAAATTTTCATATTTTTTTTAAGTACTGTTTCAATTCTTTACCAATTTCTGAATCATAAAGACCATAGTTTAAATTTGCTTTAATAAAACCCAACTTATTTCCGCAATCAAATCTTTTCCCTTCGAATTCTAATCCCATAACATCATTATGTTTAATTAAATATTGTATGCCATCAGTAAGTTGAATCTCGCCACCAGCCCCTTTTTTCATTTTAGATAAAAAATTAAAAATCTTTGAATCTAACAAATACCTACCAACAACTGATAAATTTGAAGGAGCATTTTTAACATTTGGTTTCTCCACTATATTATTTACAAAATATTTTCTCCCTATTTTTTTTTCAATACTTAAAATACCATATTTAAAGACCTCTTTTCTATTAACTTTTTCAACTCCTAACACAGTACAATTATTATTATTTTGAGACAAATTTATTAGCTGTCTTATAACTGGTGTTTTAGACAAAATTATGTCATCAGGAAGAATAACAGCAAAAGCATCATCATTAATTAAGTTTTTAGCGCACCAAACAGCATGACCAAGACCTTTAGGTTCATTTTGAAAAGTAACTATAATCTCCCCAAGTTGGGTTTGTCTTGTAATTAAATCTAATTCCTTAAGTTTCTTTTTTTTTCTTAAAATATCTTCAAGTATTACTGATCTAGAAAAGTATTCGTTTATACTTGCTTTTGCTGGTGATGTTACTAAAATCATTTTTTTAATTCCAGATTCACTAGCTTCTTTAATAGCATGTTCTATCACCGGTGTATCACCAACAATTAGCATTTCTTTAGGAATACTTTTTGTTGCTGGTAAAAACCTTGTTCCCAATCCTGCTATCGGGAAAACTGCAGTTTCAATTTTATTCACCATAAATTTTAGAATATGAAATATTTTATAAATACTCAACCTAAAAGAGTTTCTTTTGCCTTATTAAGTCTAGCAGTTATCCAATCAGATCCACCATGATCTGGATGATTTTTTTTCATTAGATCGTGATATGATTTTAATATTTCTTTTTTTGTTGCTCCCTCTTTAAGTCCTAATATTGAAAGAGCCTCCTCTCTAGTCATTAAATTACCTGAATTAAACCTTTCTTTTCTTTTAGAGAAAAAAGTATTTCTTAAAAAAATTAAAAGTGGTCTCCATTTAAAAAATAAAATTATTAGTGCAGGAATTGATGAAATAATTGCGGGATTAAATCTTAATAAAAAAAGAAACAAAATTAAAACAAGAGTTGTAAAAAAATATTTTGAAATTTTTAAAAAACTTTTTTGTGGTAAATTACTTAATTTAATAAGTAAAAAAAGTATAAAAATTATAAATAAAATAGTAAGTATTAGATATGCAAACATCTTGTCCAATTTTATATGAAAAAATATAAACTTTTGTATTTTGTAAGTGAAGATAAATATTTTTTATCACATAAAATCAAGCATGCAATTTATGCAAAAAAAAACGGTTTCGATGTCTTAGTTGTTTGTAATTTGACAAAATATGAACAAAAAATTAAACAAAAAGGCATAAATATTTTAGGTATTAATGCATTAAGAAAAAGTATTAATCCCTTAAGTCAATTATATCTAATTATTAAGCTTCTTAATGTAATCAAACAATTTAATCCTGACATCATTCAAAATATAGCTCTAAAACCAATACTAATAGGATCAATTTCTGCAATTTTATTTAAAAAAAAAGTATGTGTCGTAAACGCTTTTGTAGGATTAGGTTATTTGTTTATTAATAATAATATTTTTACAACCATTTTAAGATTCATAATCCAAAACTTTTTAAAAATAATTTTAAAAAAAAAAAAATTTTCATTCAGTATTTCAAAATAATGATGATCTGGCTTTTTTCACTAAAAAGAAAATTGTAGACATGGAAAGAACATTTTTAATAAAAGGATCAGGTGTAGAAACTAATTATTTCAAACCCAAAAATGTTAAAAAAAAATATGATGTAATTTTACATTCTAGAATGCTTAAAGATAAAGGAATATATGAGTATATTGAATCAATAAAGATAATAAAAAAAAAAACAAATATTAAAGCATTACTACTTGGTAGCCCTGATAATAAAAATTATGCCTCTATTGATGAAGCGGAACTTGAAAAATGGGATTCAGAAAAAATTGTTGAATGGGTACCATTTAAAGAAAACGTTAGAGATTACCTGAATCAATCTAAAATTTCAATTTTACCTTCTTATCGCGAGGGCCTTCCAAAAAGTTTGCTAGAGGCAGCTAGTTGTGGATTACCAATAATTACAACTAATGTTCCCGGTTGCAAAGAAATATGTGTAAATAACTATAATGGTTTATTGGTCGACACTAAAAATGCTGAAAGTATTTCAAAGGCAATTAGATATTTATTAGATAATAAAAATAAAAGAGAAATTTTCTCTAAAAATAGCAGAAAGCTAGTTTTAAAAAATTTTTGCGTTCTAAAAATTTCAAGAGAGTTTGCAAATCTTTATTTCAAAATTCTTAAATTAAAATAGACCAGTAATTTGATCCTTGGAATTTACACCAACATCGTAAGCAGCTGGTCTTTTTGGTAAACCAGGCATAGTCATAATATCTCCTGCAACAACAACAATGAACTCTGCACCTGCGGAAAGTCTAATTTCCCTAATCGGTATTGTATGATTTTCGGGAGCACACTTATTGCTCGGATCTGTACTGAAACTATATTGTGTTTTCGCCATACAAACAGGGAATTTATTAAAACCAAGTTTTTCTATTTCATCTAATTTTTTTAATGCAATTGGAGAAAAAGTAACATTATTAGCTCTATATATTTCTTTACAAATAATTTCGATTTTAGTTTTTGGCGATTCATTTTCTTCATATAAAAATTGTAAATTTGCTTTGTCTTCATCAATTATTTTAATTACTTCTGTAGCAAGATCTTTTGCTCCAGCTCCACCTTTACCCCAATGTTCAGAGAGAACAGCATTAACATTATTTTCTGAGCATACAGTTATAACTTTATCAATTTCTTTTTGAGTATCAGTAGGAAACCTATTTAAAGCTACAACCACTGGAATGCCAAATTTGGCTAAATTCTCTAAGTGTCTTAGTAGATTCGGCAAACCTTTTTCTAAAGCTATAATATCTTCATTTCCTAGGTTTTTTGGGTCTGCATTTCCATGAAGTTTCAAAGCTCTAACTGTTGCAACTAACACAGCGCAAGAAGGTCTTAACCCAGATTTTCTACATTTAATATTAAGGAACTTTTCTGCGCCTAAATCAGCACCAAATCCAGCTTCCGTTACAACATAATCAGCTAGTTTTAATGCTGTTTTAGTTGCAAGAACCGTATTACATCCATGTGCTATATTAGCAAACGGTCCCCCATGAATAAATGCAGGATTATTTTCCAGTGTTTGAACGAGATTAGGTTGTAAGGCATCTCTTAAGAGTGCTGACATTGCCCCATCGGCTTTAATATCTTTACATGTAATTGGATTAAGATCTCTGTCGTATCCAATTATAATTTTTCCTAAACGATTTAATAAATCTTCGAAATCATTGGCCAGACAAAAAATTGCCATAACTTCTGATGCTACTGTTATATCAAATCCATCTTCTCTGGAAAAACCATTAGGAGTTCCACCTAAAGAATTTACAATCGATCTTAAAGCTCTATCATTCATATCTACAACTCGTCTCCAAGTTACTCTTCTTGAGTCAATTTTTGGTTCTAAATTCCAATAAATATGATTATCAATCATTGCTGAAAGCAACATATGCGCTGAGGTTATTGCATGAAAATCACCTGTAAAGTGAAGATTTATATCCTCCATTGGAACAACTTGAGAGTACCCACCCCCAGCTGCTCCGCCTTTCATCCCAAAACAAGGACCAAGACTCGGTTCTCTCAATGCAACCATTGCATTTTTCCCAATATAATTTAAACCATCGGTCAGCCCGACTGAAGTTGTGGTTTTGCCTTCTCCGGCTGTTGTTGGTGTCATAGCCGTCACAAGAATTAATTTACCATCTTCATTTTTTTTTGCGTTATTAATTACATCAAAAGGAATTTTAGATTTATCGTGACCAAAAGGCACGAGTTTTTTTGGATCAAGACTTAGTCTATCACTTGCTAATTCAAGTATAGGTTTTTTTTTTGCTTCTCTTGCTATTTCTATATCAGTTTTAATTTCAGTCATTATTTTTTACTATAATAATTAATTATAACTTCGCATCAAGATTTTAAATTTATTTTTTAGAAATTAGATGTATAATAATCTATTTTTTTAATGGGAAATAATAATTTAGTATGCCAAGTAAAAATTCAATAGCAACAAAAACAGCTGAGATTTTACTAGATATAGAAGCTGTAAAATTTAATATTGATCAACCTTTTAAATTAACCTCAGGAAAGAAGAGTCCTGTTTATTGTGACTGTAGAAAAATTATTTCATTTCCTAAAGAAAGGAAAATATTAATAAAATTTGCTGTAGAAATTTTGAAAAATCAAAAGTTTTTTAAAAATATTGATGTAATCGCAGGTGGAGAAACTGCAGGTATTCCATTTGCATCATTCATTTCATCAAAACTTGATTTATCAATGGTATACATTAGAAAAGAGAAAAAAAAATTCGGAAGAAAAAAAAAAATTGAGGGCTTATTAAAAAAAAATCAAAAGGTTATTTTAGTAGAAGATTTAATCACTGATGGTGGAAGTAAAGTAGATTTTATAAAATCGTTACTTGATGAAAAGTCAAAAATCCTTTGTATGTTTGTAATTTTTAATTATGGCATTTTTAATAAGGCGTTCAATCTTTCCGGGTTGAGAACAAAATTATTATATCTTACTAGTTGGAGGGAGGTTTTAGTTGTTGCTAAAAAAAAAAAAATTTTAACAAGCAACAATTATAATAAAGTTAAAAGTTTTCTTAAAGATTTTGGGGTTAAAAATTAGAGATTTTTCCCTTCATGGAAGATGAATGTTGTGCGTATTTATTTTTTTCAATCATCCCTGAAAGATACCCACCTCTTCCTGCAAGTACTGCATGTTTCATTGAAATCGCCATATTAATTGGGTCTATTGACCTAGCAACCGAAGAATTTAATAGAACTGCATCATAACCTAATTCCATAACTTTTGTTGCATCGCTCGGCTTGCCTACTCCTGCATCTACTATAATTTTTCCGTTACAAAACTCTCTTATAAGTTCTAAATTATGTTCATTTCTAACTCCTAAGCCGGAACCGATTGGAGAAATCATGGGCATAACAGCTTCACAACCCAAATCCTCCAACCTTTTACAAGTTACTGGATCATCTGAGCAATATGCAAAAACCAAAAAACCTTTCTTTACTAAATATTCTGATGTTTTAATAGTTTCACTTGAGTCCGGTAATAATGTTTCGTAATCAGCAATTATTTCTAGTTTTATCCAGTTAGTGTTAAGCGATTCTCTGCATAATTCAGCAGTTAAGATTGCTTCTTTTGATGAAAAACAACCTGCTGTATTTGGTAAAATAGTATATTTTTTGTCAAGCACTTGCAAAATATTTGTTTGAGATTTTAAATCAATTCTTCTTACAGATACCGTAATTATTTCTGTTTCTGATTTTTCTAAAGATTCAATTAAAACTGATTGATTAGGATAAAGGGATGTGCCCATTATTAACCTTGAATTAAATTTTTTTCCATCAATTTCAAAATAATCTTTTTTATTCATTTTTAACCTCCTGGAAAAGGAGAAACAATTTCGATTTTATCATTTTTTTCTATTTTAAAAGTTTTCCATTCAGACCTAGTAACAATTTTCATATTTACAGCAACAGCTATATTTTGATTTTTAATTTTTCTAGAATACTTTTCCACTATATCAATTAAAAGGTTAGATTTTTCTAGATCAACTTGAGTCTTTTTCCCATTTAAATAAATTGTATTTATCATGTTTATATAATAAACAATTTTATGAAAATTTAAATCTATTAGGTGATAAAGAATTGTAATTTTCCTTATTATTAACAATTATCTCTGAAACAATTTTAGCAGTTAGTGGAGATAATAAAACTCCATTTCTGTAATGACCAAAGGCACAAATCAAGTTTTTTGTTATTTTATCAATACTCCCAATTACTGGAAGTCCATCAAACGTGGTAGGCCTCAAACCACATTTAAAATTTTTAAATGCATATTTTTCCGATGATGGTATTAAAGGCCAAAGATTGTTAATTAAATAAAACATATCCTGCATATTAATTTCTTGTTTAAATCCTACTTCATCTTCAGTAGCGCCAACAACAATATTACCATTTAATCTAGGTGCTATATATATATTCCTAAACCATAAATTATGGTTAAAGTTATTTTCTTTGTCAGAATGATAAAATTCCATTGTTACTCCTTTTAAAGGTCGCATTGGAATTGAGATCCCAAAAGATTCTAATAAAAGTTCTCTGCTCCAGACACCTGCTGCCAGAACAACTTTATTACATTCAAAACATTTTTCAGATGAAAGAAGCTTTATCTTTTTTTTTTGAAGAGTGATTTTTTTTATTCTGATTTTTTCTTCAATTTTCCCACCATTTTTTACAAATGCTTTGATCAAAGATTTTTTTAAAATCTGGGCATTTACCTGATCGTTATTTTTAAAATAGATGGATCCCTTTAAATTACTAGACAAATTTGGCTCTAATAAAATGGTTTCACGACCATCTAAAAATTTAATTTCATAACCAAATTGGCTCAAAAATTTTGCTTTAAATTTTAGTTTTTCCATATCATCATTATTTGTTGCTATTGCTAAAGAACCATTACGTTGAAACTCACAATCAATACCTGAATCTTTGGTAAGTTTATTATAAAAATTATTCCATAAATTTTTAGACTCTAACATTAAGCTAAACAATTTTTCTTCAGTTGACTTAAACTCAATCTGGGGTGCCAACATACCCACAGCTGCATTGCTTGATTCACCATCTAGATTTGAACTAAGGATTTTTACATTAAGACCTTGTCTTAGAAGTTCATAGCCAATGGATAAACCCAAAAGACCTGAGCCAATAATGTGTATCATAAAAATTATTTTCGAATTGTTTTAATATATTTATGTTTTATATATATTATACATCTTAAATTAAGTATGAGGAAATTTGAAAAAAATTAATAATTTAAATGAATTATCTTATAGAGTGACTCAAAATGGTGATACAGAACCTCCATTCTCGGGTAAGTACGATTCTTTTTATAAATGCGGCAAATATGCTTGCATATGTTGTGGTAAAATATTGTTTAATTCTGAGGATAAATATGACTCTGGTTCTGGATGGCCAAGTTTTAAAAAGCCTGTAAATGATAATGTATTAGATCTTATAGAAGATATAAGTTTCTCTATGGTTAGGACTGAAGTAAAATGTAAATGTGGTTCTCATCTTGGACACGTTTTTGATGACGGACCATCCCCAACATTTAAAAGGTTTTGTATTAATTCTGCATCGTTAAATTTTAAAGAGAATAATGAATTATAACGATTTTTTTAATGATAACTTAAATTCACTTAAATCAGAGGGAAGATATAGAGTTTTCGCCGATTTGGAAAAGCTTGCTGGTGATTTCCCAAAAGCATTGAATTATTCAGATAGTAAAGCCAAGGAGGTTATTGTTTGGTGTAGTAATGATTATCTTGGCATGGGGCAAAATAGAATTGTACTTGACGCAATGATCGAAGCTATTGAAAAAGCTGGTGCTGGATCTGGTGGTACAAGAAATATTTCAGGAACAAATCATTATCATATCTTATTGGAAAGAGAAATTTGCTATCTTCATCAGAGAGAAGCAGCGTTGTTGTTTAATTCTGGTTATCTTGCTAATCAAGCAACTTTATCAACACTCGGGAAAAAAATTCCAGGATGTACAATTTTTTCTGATGAAAAAAATCATGCATCAATGATTTTGGGCATAAAAAATTCTGGTGCAAAAAAAGTTATTTTCAAACACAACTGTATGAAAGATTTAGAAAATAAGCTAAAAAAAGCAGATAAAAGTGATGCCAAAATAATTGCATTTGAATCACTTTATTCGATGGATGGAGATTTTTCGCCTGTTAGGGAAATTGTTAATTTAGCAAAAAAATATAATGCACTTACATATTTAGATGAAGTACATGCTGTTGGTATCTATGGTAGCAGAGGTTCAGGTGTAGCTGAGCAAGAAAATATTATGAATGATATAGATATTCTTCAAGGAACATTAGCAAAAGCATTCGGAGTTATGGGAGGTTATATTACTGGCAAAAAGAATATAGTTGATTTTATAAGAAGTAATGCTTCAGGTTTTATTTTCACCACATCAATTCCACCATGTTTGGCAGCTGGTGCTTATGCCGCTATAAGACATTTAAAATTTTCTTCTACTGAAAGAAAAAAATTACTTAGTGTTGTTACATCACTCAAAAAAAACCTTAGAAAAGCTGGAATTAACTTTTTAGATCATGGAAGTCATATAATCCCAGTAATAGTAGGTGATGCAAAATTATGTACACAGGCCAGCAAGTTGTTACTAGATAATTACGCTATATATGTTCAACCAATAAATTATCCAACTGTTCCTGTAGGTACAGAAAGACTGAGGTTATCAGCCTCACCTCTTCATTCAGATGAAATGATATCCAAACTAGCTCGAGCTTTAAAAGAAGTTTTTAATGAATTAAACATAAAGCTAGCAGCTTAGTCTATGGTGATAAAAATCTAACAGTCCAATTGTTTTTTTTTAGAAAATATTGCTCTCTCGAATGAATTCTAAATTCTCCTTGTTTCCAAAATTCAAATTCAATTGGATTTATTTTTATTCCTGACCAGTAAATTGGTCGAGGTATTGAAGTGTTTTTAAATTTCTTTTCATAATACTTAATTTTATCTCTTAACTCTTTTCTGGACTTAATTTCTTTAGATTGTTTTGATGCCCAAGCTCCAATTTGGCTTCCTCGGGGTCTTGAGCTGAAATAATTGTCTGATTGCTCAGAATCCAAAATTGAGCCATTCCCTAATATCCTGATCTGTCGATTAATATTTTCCCAATAAAAGCACATAGAAAGTTTTTTATTAATTTTGAAATGATTACCTTTTTTACTGTTTAAATTTGTAAAAAAAACAAAACCATCATTCAAGATTTTCTTTAATAAAACCATTCTAATATGTGGTTGTGAGTTATTATCACATGTACCTAGAGCAAATGCTGTATGATCTCCATTGAATTCGATACTAGCTTTGGTGTACCAATTTTTAAATTTTTTATATGGATCAATCATTGATGTTTTAATATAAACTAATAATATAGAAGTAGTTAATTATTTTCATTTTTTAAACCTTTAAAGTTAAGAAATTTAATGAGTGATATTACTAACATAAAAGGAAAAACTGGTGTAATAATGGGTATCGCCAATGACAGGTCAATTGCGTGGGGTATTGCCTCAGCTTTGTCAAAACAAGGAGCTAATTTAATTTTTTCTTATCCAAATGAATCTATAAAAAAAAGAGTTGAACCATTGGCAGAGAAATGTAATTCCAAAGATTTTTTTCTATGTGATGTATCAAATGAGAATCATATAAAAAGTTTTTTTGACACAATATCTTCAAAGTTTAGTTCAATAGATTTTTTAGTACATTCTATAGCATTTTCTGATAAAGATGAACTTAAAGGAGAGTACGTTGAAACTTCAAAAGAAAACTTCTTAAAAACTATGGATATTTCTTGTTACTCTTTTACATCCGTTTGTAAATATGCCTCAAAAATAATGACTAATGGCGGGAATATATTAACTCTTTCCTACTACGGTGCAGAAAAAGTTATGCCACATTATAACGTAATGGGAATAGCTAAATCTGCTCTAGAAACCAGCGTAAAATATATAGCTACCGACCTTGGAAAAAAAAATATAAGAGTAAATGCAATTTCTGCTGGACCAATAAAAACTTTAGCTTCTTCCGGTATTTCTGACTTTAAATATATTCTTAAATGGAATGAATATAACGCCCCATTAAAAAGAACAATAACAATTGAAGAAGTTGGAATGAATGCTATTTATTTGTTATCTGATCTTTCTGCAGGAGTAACCGGAGAAATAGTTCATGTTGACTGTGGATACCATGTTGTTGGGATGAAAGCAGTTGATGCTCCAGATATTTCAGTTGTTTAGAATAATGATATGACAGGTAGTAGTTTTGGAAAAATTTTAAAATTATCCACCTGGGGAGAAAGTCATGGTGATGCTATAGGTTGCGTTCTCGATGGTGTTCCCTCTGGTATAAAGATCTCAAAAGATGAAATACAAAAATATTTGGAAAAAAGAAAACCTGGTCAATCAAAATTTACAACGCAAAGAAAAGAACCTGACCAAGTAAAAATCTTGTCTGGCATTTTTAATGGGGTAACTACTGGTACACCAATATCATTGCAAATTGAAAATATTGATAAAAAGAGTAAGGATTATAGTGGAATTTTTGACAAATTTAGACCCGGTCATGCTGATTATACTTATCAAGAAAAATTTGGAATTAGAGATTACAGAGGTGGAGGGAGAGCGTCTGCCAGAGAAACAGCAATGAGAGTTGCTGCTGGAGCAATTGCAAGAAAATTATTAGGAAAAAATGTCAATATAAGGGGGGCTTTAGTACAAATTGGAGAAAAAAAAATAAATAGAAATAATTGGAATTGGAAAGAAGTTGGCAAAAATCCATTTTTTTGTCCAGACAAAAATGCTGCAAAAGATTGGGAAATTTATTTAAATAATATTAGAAAAGAAGGTTCATCAGTTGGAGCAATTATTGAAATTCAAGCTACTGGTATTAAAGTGGGTCTTGGTGAACCAATTTTTGACAAAATTGATGCCTTAATTGCTCATGCGATAATGAGTATTCCAGCTGTTAAAGGAGTAGAAATTGGTTTGGGCTTTCAAAGTGCTGAGTCAAGAGGAGAAGAAAATTCTGATGAGATTGTTTCTAAAAAAGAGAAAGTGTCATTTAAATCAAATAATTCAGGCGGTATACTTGGTGGAATTACTACTGGACAAGATATTGTAGTGAGGTTTGCTGTAAAACCTACAAGTTCAATATTAATCAAACAAAAAACAGTTAATATTAAAAAAGAAAATGTAGAGATTCAAACTAAAGGGAGGCATGATCCTTGTGTTGGAATCAGAGCAGTACCTATTGGTGAAGCTATGTTAGCTCTAGTCTTAGCAGATAATCTTCTAATTAATTCTACTAGAAAAAAATAAACTATTTTTCTAAAAGCATAAAAAATTCTTTGTTACCTTTTTGACCTGTAATTGGGGATTCGCACAAATTTATGAACTTTAAACTGTGGTTATTTTCAAAAAAAAATTTAATTTCCTCACAAACATTTTTTTGTAAATTCTCATCTTTAATTATTCCGCCTTTGGACACAAAATTTCTTCCGACTTCAAATTGTGGTTTAATTAAAAAACAAATTGATCCACCACTTTTTAAAAACTTAATAACTGGTGGAATAATTTTTTTTAAAGAAATAAAACTTGCATCACAAACAATTAAATCGAATTTAACTTGAAAGAAATTATCTTCTAAATTTCTTGCGTTAGTTCTTTCATGTATCCTAAATCTCTCATTGTTCCTGATTTTCAAATCAATTTGTCCGTAACCAACATCTACACCATGTACATAATCGGCTCCACTTTTTAATAAAACATCTGAAAAACCGCCTGTAGAGCAGCCAATATCTAGACAAATTTTTTGTCCTACCTTTAATTTAAATTTCTTTAACGCATAACTTAATTTTATTCCTCCTCTTGAAACCCATTTTCTCTCTAATTTTAAACGTAAAGTTGACCCAGACTTAATCTTATAACCAGACTTTTCCATCTTTCTTTGATTAACATAAATATGTCCCATCATTATGTTTGACAATGCCCTACTTTTATTTTCAACTAATTTAAGGTCAACTAATAGTTTATCTAACCTGCAATTATGATATTTTTTTTCTACAATAATTTCTTTGTAGCTCATTTTGATCTTTTCATTATCATTCTACAAATTTTAATTAGAATATCTGAGCTTTTGCCAAAAATCGATATAATTTCTATTGCTTCCTCAATCAATAATTCAGCATATTTTTTTGAATCTTCAATTCCTTTTAATGATATGAATGTTTCTTTACCAAGCGAAACGTCTTTTCTGACTTTTTTTCCCATTTTTTTTTCATCTCCTTCAATATCAAGGATGTCATCTTTTATTTGGAAAGCTAGCCCAAGGTTTTTAGAAAATTTTTGGAATTTTCTATAATACTTATCCTCCTGTTGAGAAAGAATAGTTGCTGCTGTACAAGAAAAGTGGAAAAGTTTTCCAGTCTTTAAATCCTGAAGTTTTTTTATTTCATCTATTTTAAGGTTTTTTTTTTCTGCTTCCAAATCCTGCATCTGCCCCTCTACCATTCCACTGTAACCAGCGCATTTAGCCAATTCATTAACTAGTTTGCTTCTTACATTTCCATCTTTATGAGTCTTTAAATCAGATAATATTTCAAATGCAATTGATTGAAGAGCATCTCCAACCAGAATTGCAGTTGCTTCATTAAACTTTTTGTGACAGGTCAAGTTACCTCTCCTTAGATCGTCATTATCCATTGACGGCAAATCATCATGAACAAGAGAGTAGCAGTGAATAAATTCAACACTTGATGCAACTCTTATTGCGGAGTCCCTTTTTACACCTAATATTTTTGAAGTCTCCATAACCAGTAGCGGTCTCAACCTTTTACCTCCTACTTTGATTGTATAAACTATTGCTTTTTTTAGATTTGATGTATTTAGGTCTGAAGTTGGTATAATATTAATAAGCTCTTCAGTAAAATTTTTTGAAAAATTAGATAGATAAGTATTAAAATTCATAAGAATTTATCCATCAAATTCTTCCAGATTTTTATCGTTAAGAACTTTCTTTATTCTTAATTCAGATGATTTTAATTTTTCTTCACAATGATTTTTTAATTTAATCCCTAATTCATATAAGTTGATTGAATCTTCAAGTTTTGCCTCACCAGTTTCTAACTTAGTAATAATTTCTTCAAGATGTTTGAAAGATTCTTCAAACGATAATTCATTTATATCTTTATCTGATAATTTGGTAGACATTATTAAGAATTTAGACTTTTTTAATTAAGAAAAAAAGATTTTTATTATCTTTTTTTAAATCAATTAATAGAATTTTCCCATTATTATTTAACTCTTGGAAATCTTTTCTGGCATCAAAATCATCAGTTACGACTTCCAGATATTGATTGTTAGGAATTTCCTTCAATTTTTTCATTGTTTTCAGTACCGGAAAAGGGCATTTCAAACCTATTAAATTCAATTTAGTAATTTTTTTATTCATATACACTTCATTTTTTACTATATATAATTAATTGTATAAAAATATTTTAATTTTGTTTAGAAATAATGTACTTTAAGAAAAAATTTGTATTATTTGCTTTTATTTTAATTTCTCTATTTTATTCAAATCTTGAATCTTCAAATACAATAAAAGTTGGTTCTCTACAATACGGTAGTGTTAATTGGGAATTAGATTTGATCAAATCAATGGGTTTAGACAAAAAATATGGTGTTAATGTTGAAATAGTTCAACTTGCTAGTAAAAATGCTGCGGCTGTAGCTCTACAAGGAAAATCCGTCGATCTTATTGTTACTGATTGGTTCTGGGTTTCTAGGCAAAGATCGCAAAATAGGATGTTTTCCTTTATACCTCACTCTATGGCAGCAGGTGGTTTGATGGTCTCGAGTAATTCTAATATTGATAACATAAATGATCTTAAGGGAAAAAAAATTGGTATTGCTGGAGGATCAATTGATAAAAGTTGGCTAATTTTTAGAGCATATTATAAAGATTTGTTTGGAAAAGATCTCAGAAATGAGAGTGAACAAATTTTTGGTGCTCCTCCTCTACTTAATAAAAAAATTGAACAAGGAAGTTTTGATGCAATATTGACATATTGGCCATATCAAGCGAGGTTAAAAACGAAAGATTTCAACACCGTAATAAATGTATCAGATGTAATTAAAGAATTAGGTATTGATGGTAATATACCTGTTATAGGTTGGGTGTTTCGAGATGATTGGGCTAAACAAAATGAAGAATTATTATCAAATTTTGTTAAGGCATCAAATGAAGCAAAAAACCTTATGTTGATTTCTGATGAAATATGGGAAAAAGTAAAACCCTCAATGAATATTGATAATGAACAGGTATTCATAAATTTAAGAGAAATATATAGAGAGGGCATTCCAAAGGAATCAGCTAACTTTAATTTTGAGTCTGCATCAAAACTATTCTCATTATTAGCTCTTATTGGAGGTGAGGAGCTTGTGGGTGATTCAAAAGTTCTAACCAAAGGTACATTTTGGCTAAAATAAAAAATGTTTACAAGCTTATCAAATTCGTTGATTAGAATATCTTCCTTTGTTATTTTTTTTTTACTTTGGATTCTAGCTAGTAACTCAATTGATTCCTCTCTTTTACCTGGGCCTTTTGAAGTTTTTGAGAAAATACGATCCGAATATAATAACTCTGAACTTTTTCACCATACTTTCGTAACATTAAGAAGAGTTTTTATATCCTTTTTTATTGCAATGATCATTGGAACTATTATTGGTATTATATTAGGTAGAAAAAAACATCTTAATGAATTTTTTGATGATTGGCTCCTTTTGGGCTTAAATGTCCCTGCCTTGGTTATTATTATTTTATGTTATGTTTGGTTTGGATTGAATGAAAGCGCAGCAATTCTTGCAGTATCATTAAATAAAATTCCTATGGTTGCGGTAATAATGCGGGAGGGAGCTCGATCCTTTGAAAGAGATTATTTAGATGTCGCTAAATTTTATGACGTAAAGGGAAAAAAATTATTAATTAAAGTTATTTTACCACAATTATATCCTTACTTAATGTCCTCTGCTAGATCGGGTTTATCTTTAATTTGGAAAATTGTGTTAGTAGTTGAGCTTCTAGGGAGAAGTGAAGGCGTAGGTTTCAAACTATTTGGATTTTTTCAATTTTTTGATATTACAGGTATTCTAGCTTACACATTCTTCTTTGTAGCAATAATTTTATTAATAGAATTTATTTTTGTAAGACCAGTAGAAAATAGATTAACGGAGTGGAGATGAGCGATATTTTTATTTCTGTGAAAAAGAAAATTTATGATAATCAACAATCTTCAAATTCAGTTCAAGCACTTAAAAATATTGAGATAAAAATAAAATCAAAAGATTTTATTTCAATAGTAGGGCCCTCTGGTTGTGGCAAAACAACTCTTATGAACATTATTGGTGGCCTGATTGAGGCTGATAACCAAGAAATACTGATTAATAATACGATGCTTAGTTCTAATAATTGCCTAGGATATATTTTTCAAACTTCAAGATTAATGCCTTGGTTAACTGTTTTTGAAAATGTTAAATTAGTCTGCAGAGATAATAATGATATTAACAACAGAGTGGAAAATATACTTAAAGATTTTGGATTGAAGGATTTTTTAAATGCTTATCCCAATACTATATCTGGAGGTATGCGAAGAAGGGCATCAATGGCTAGAGCATTTATAAATAATCCCGAAATTCTTCTTATGGACGAACCCTTTGTTTCTCTTGATCAACCTGCAGCTGAAGAACTTTATAAAGTATTAATTAATTACTGGAAAAAAAACCCTACAACTATTATTCTCATCACACACAGTGTTAAAGAAGCACTTTTATTAAGTAACAGGATTCTATTCATGACTAAAAGGCCAGGGAGTATTCTAATGGATTATAAAGTTAAGTCTTCGGAGTCAATTCTAAAAATTGATAATAAAGAAATAGAAAAAGAGTATTATAATTTGTTAAATGACTTTCCTAAGATACTTGAAGGTATAAAGTAATGTTAAGTTTTATCTATGATTTATTTATTGACTATTATGATAAAGGAGGGCTAATTTTTTTAATTCTTCTATTATTATCAATTACTTCACTTAGTATTATTTCACTTAAAGTTTCACAATTTTTTATTTTTAACTCAAAAAAAATTGATGCAATTTCAGAAAAACTTAAATATAACGCAAGTATCCAAAGTATCGAAGACTTTACAAAAAATAATAACGAGATAATAAATAATGTATCATCTGATATTTTGTTTTCTCTAGCTGATGTAATCAAAAACAATAAAATGTCAGCAGTTGAAAAAGATAAACAGAAGGATTTCGTTATTAATTCTAAATTAAAACATATAGAAACATTCATTCCTTCCTTAGAAATAATCGCAAACGTAAGCCCATTACTAGGATTACTTGGGACTGTGATAGGTATGATTTCTTCATTTAGTCAGTTGGAGTTAGGAGGAGATCTTGTAAACCCTGCACTTTTAGCAGGGGGAATTTGGACAGCTCTGCTAACAACTGCAATTGGTTTAGTAGTTGCCATACCTGCGATGGTAGCACACCATTTCTTTGAAAAAAAAATTATTGATATAGAAAACTCAGTTCAAAATCTATATTTAGTTTTAGACAAAAGTGGAAAATAAAATTAAAAAAAATCAGAGAACTGTCAAAAAAAAGGTAAATATAATTCCATTAATAGATATTATTTTTTTATTATTGATTTTCTTTATGTTAGCTACTAACTTCAATCAAAACCAAAACATAGATTTTTCTACCCCAGAAAAATTAACTGAATCGAATAGTGATTCGAATGTAGTACTTTACTTAAAAATTCAAAAAAATGGATATTTTATGCTTGATGGATCTACTTTCAAAAATGAAAAAGAATTGAAAAAAAATATATTAATGAAATGGGATAAAAAAAAATATTCTAGTCTTCTAATTACTACTGAAAAAGACGTAATTTTACAAAATTTAATCACTACTATGGATATGGTTAAATCAATTGGTATTTCAGAAGTAAGTTTTTCAGGTCCTCTTGAATGAAAAGAAGTAGAAAATTTAAAAGGGATTTGAACTTAACTCCAATGATAAATATTATTTTTTTACTACTTATTTTTTTCATGCTAACTGGAGTAGTCCAAAAAAAAAATAATTTTAATGTTGAAAGACCACAATCGATAAATTCTAAAATCGAGAAAAATGAAGATTTTAAAACATTTATAATATTAATCAAAAGTTCCAATAAAATTTTTTTTGAAGATAAGGAAGTTGATTATGAATTTCTTAAATCAAAATTTGAAAATTATAATGATGAATATAAGATAGTTCTCGAGGTTGATAAAAACCTTCCAGTTCAAAATTTCACTGAAATTCTTTCAATTTTAAAAAAAAATAAATTTAATAAGGTTTTTCTAAGGTCAGTAAAAATTGATGATAACTAGTAATTACAAAGGATTTTTTTTTTCGTTATCTACTTCTATTTTGATTCATTTACTAGTAGTTATTTTTTTTTTTATAAATAAAAATGATATAGAGAAAATTACCGTAGTAGATTTGGCAACATTTAGAGAAAATACTTTAGTAAATAAATTAAATAATCAAAAGTTTTTAAAAAAAATTCCATATATTGAAAAAAAATTTGATTTAGAAAAACCAGAAAAGATTAGTAAAAAAAAATATAAAAAGAAACAAGATTTTGATATTAACTTAAAGAGTAAAATAAAGAATAAAGAAAATAAAAGTGAAGAAGATCAACTGGATAATTCTGAAGAACAATCTAAAAATATTGTTGAAAAAGAGCAGTACTTAAAGCCTTCCAATGTTTCTCCGCCGTCTATTAGTTCAAAAGCAAAAATAAGACAAGACAAAGCATTATTTGATTATTTAACTGAATTTTCAAAAAAATTGAACAAATTGGCTTCTAATAGCTACCCAAAACAATCAAAAAAAAGAAAAGAACAAGGAGTGATTTATACAAAAATAGTGGTTAATAATCTAGGAAAAATTACGTCATACGAAATCAATACAAAAAGACCCAAAAGGCTTGCTGAATCTGCACGTTTACTCTTAAGTAAGAACAGAGATTTGGGTATTCTCCCACCACAGCATATGTTTGCAAAAAAAAAATTTTTGGTATTTGAAGTTAAAATCATTTACAAAATATTTTAAATAGTTGTATTTTTGCAACATTTTTGTGATTTTTTACAACTTTTAAACAATTAGTTAGTAGTTAGGGCTTCATATGTAATAATATCCATTCTGAACTAATAACTTAATATAATAGGGAAGGAGAGTTTTATGGAATTTTCAAAAAAACTCGCAATTGTAGCAATTCCTGCTGCAATGGCACTTTCGGCCCCTGAAGAAACCAAATCAAAGCTTCTACTAATGAGTCAAGAAGGTTGGGAAGTTTCTTTTGATGGTGCTGCAAATGCATTTTATACCTTTAACGATTCTGGTGAATTCGAAACACCAAACGGAGTTGGTACAAGAGAAGGTGATCTAGCGATTACTGACGAAGGTGAACAATCTTCAAACATTCAGGTTGGTTTACTACCAAACGTGTGGGGTATGACTCTTAAAGCTCCAACTACTGGTGGCTTAGACATGGAAGCCAGATTAGGTTTGTATACACACATAAATGGTGGTTCAACTGCTGGTGGATGGAATAACAACGGTCTTATCAATAACCGTGAAACTAGTTTTTCAGTTTCAGGTGACTTTGGTACAGTTCTTTTTGGAAGAACTTTAAGACTATTCCAACAAAATGCTATTGTTAAAGATCAAACATTGTTTGGTGTGGGTACACTTGCTGGTGACTCAACAAATACTACATTAGGTAGAATTGGTGCTGGTTATTTGTATGCTAACTTTGGTGAGCAAATTCAATGGACAACACCAGGTCTTGGTCCTATTGGTTTCAGAGTGTCCGTTAACGGTCCAACTGATGCCGATGGTGATACAACGAATTTTGAATCACCTTATCCTGCGTTCCAATTCCTAATGGATGCTAGCTTCTCTGCTGGAGGAGTTGATGCAGGTATTTGGGTTGATGGTCACTATCAGTACTCTGAGTTCACAACAGCCGGAGCTCAAGTTTATCAAACTAGAAACGGTTTACAAGCCGGTTCTTCTGGTGGAACAGGAAACACTGATGCGCCTGGCATGAGATCAAATGAAGAAGGCGTTGATATAGCTGGTGGTGGTGCTGGTCTTACACTTGGTTATGGACCTGTATCTATCGTCGGTGCTGGATTCTTCTCCCATGGAATGGGTGGCAAGGGTCTAGGTTACTCAGATGGTTTCGATGCCTACCTAAATCCAATTAACTATGCTGGTGCTTATGGTCAGATTAATGTTGATCTAGGTGGTGGTACTAATGTTGGTTACTCTTATGGAGGTAACTGGAGAGCTGGAAAATCTATTCATGCTGCAGAAATTGCCGCTAGTACTAATCCAGTAATTCTGCAATCACACCACAATGGTATGATATGGCACAATGTAAATGACCACTTTAGATTAATTGCTGAATATGGTCACACTGCTGTACACTATCATCAAGCTGGTAATCAGCAGGCTGAGACTATTTCACTTGGAGCTTTTTTCTTCTGGTAAAATATTCTTAGTTTAATAAGCTATTTAAAAGGGAAGATTTTTATCTTCCCTTTTTTTTTATTTTTATTATTATGAATCTTATGATTTGTGTATTCAGAAAATCTTTATTAATAGTTTTTACTTTTGCAATCATAGGTTGTAGCGGAGCTGTAGATCAAATACAAGACTTACTATCTAGTGGAAAAACATTTTATAGAAGTGATGCAGAAATAGTTCAAATTGTAAAGCAGGATCCTAATGCAAAACCTAATCAACATCCTATAAACGTTAATATTGCTCGAATTGAAGGAGCTCTTCATTTGGTATTATTAAAAAGGTCTGACACCACATTTCCATTATTGAACAACAAAAAAAGAGTGGTACTTGCTACTACAATTAGTAATGCATTGAAAAAAGCACAACCAAATGAAGACATAGTTTTTTCAATTGAGGACTGGTACAAAGATCCAAGAGAAGAAGGTGTTTTTAATGTTAGTAAAAATTATATAACGTCAGGCAGAGTTTTTTTCAGTAACAATAATTTAAATATTATTTTTGGTTCAATTATGAAAAAAGGTCATATGTCTGATGATCCTATGATTAGTAGAATTAATGTGGATTATAATGCGAATCCTTATGCTCCTGGATCTAGAAATCATACATTTCAAAATGACTGGATTCTCGCTACTCCGCCAAATTCTGGAGTCTATAAACCAAAGATTGCAAAGAATAGAATGGATTGGTTAGTTTTTACAATTAAGGCCTTACAACCAAGGGGTGAAACAACAAAAAAAGAGAGATTGATTGCAAGGACTAATAATATTGAGGTTCAAGGCTTGAGGGCTGAAGTCGAACAGTTAAGAAGAGAATTAAGACAAAGACCACAAAATCAATATTCCCCTCAGTACCAATATCCCCCTCAATACCAATACCCGCCTCAGTATCAGTATCCTCAGTATCAACAACAGTCTTATCAAAACAATACTCCTCAAAAAAGTACTCCCAAAAGTTCAGTTAGCAGGCAAGAACTTGAAAGCTTAAGGGCTCGAGGTTTAATTAGTGAGGAACAATTTCTAGAAAATTTAAAAAAGCAATAGTTAAAATTCGATTTCTGTATTCCATATTATTTTGTGATCAGCTGATGAGTCTGTAATCCCTGTCAAATAACCTATTGAAAATTCAAATTCATTCTTTGAAAAAATAAATTCTTTATTTAGCTGTATACCATAATGATGCTCTTGGTTTGAAAATGTATTAAAATTTCGAATATAACCCATTTCTGAAAACCCAATCAAACCTAAGGTCGCACCTGTAATTAAAGGTTTTTTAAATAATAAATAATTTGAAAATGAGAATTCTGTTCCTCCACTTGAGTTTTTACCAACCTGTTTTTCAAAAATGAAGTTGGTAGTTAAACTAAGATTTCTATTACTAAATTCATTTAGATATTTATACTCTATCTCATCACCCTTATTTTCAGATGAAACGAAATTAAACGAAAAGTAAAGGGCACTAGCAAAGTTATCTTTATCAAAAATTTGAAATTGATTTTGGAACTCAGTTTTTTCCCAATCTAGCGGGGTATCTTTTTTATCAGAAATATGCAATTCAAGTTCACTTTGCCAAAAATCAGTCCATGAATATTCAGTTTCTAGAACATGATGGTGTTGTTTATCATACGAATCACTATCATCAACATCAAAATGGCCTCTCCACTCAAAAGACTGTCTGCCTTCTTTAACTCTTGGAGAGTAGATTTTGTGATGGGCATATATGCTTTTTTGTAATAAACAAATTATGTTTAATACAATAAAAAATTTAACTGTCGAGTAAATCTTCATCTAAAATCGTCATGTGAAACTGATATGCAAGTTCTCCATCTTCTTCATCTTTATAAATCAGTCCAATAAACTCGCTTTTAAAATATACTTCTACTGAATCTGGTTTGCCATCATCTTTAACTTCGTAAAAATTCGTTGCAAATTTTGTATTTAAATAGTTTTGTATTTTTTTTATTTCAAAATTTTCCATGATTACCCATTTGTGTAGTAATTAATTTTAATAAATATTATATTATTTTCATGAAATTTATAACATTAATTTCATTAGCTGGGCTGATTCCTTTTTATATGCCAGAACTAAGAATTCTTAATTATTATTTTTTCCAATTACATCATGTTCAAATATATGGTTTTATGATCATATGCTTCTTAAGTGGTATGCAATGGGAGAGAGTTGTATTCAATAATTCAATAAATTTTTTGCAAAAGATTTTACCAGTAATTCCAGTTCTTTTTGGTATTTTACTTTTAATGTTAGAATTTGATTATAATTACTTACTAATTTCATTATTTCTGCTTGTATTGTTCCTAGATCTATTTTTTTACAGAAAATTACTAAGTAAATATTATATCAGGTTAAGGATAATTGTTACTTGTTTGGTAGTTTTTTCATTTTTATATAAATTAACTAATTAATAATCGTTTAAATTCAGTAATTTACAAATTTTTTAATAAATTATCTTGAAAATTCTGCAGAATATATTCAAATTAAGTAAGCTAATTATGGGGGGGCAAATAATAGTTATTATTTTCCACTCATACTATTAATGTGCACTTTTAATGTGGTGTATAAACTAACTTTTGAAAGGATATTATAATGGTAATGTTAGATCCGAATGATTTTGTTGGTGTTACTTTCTGGATTATTTCAGTAGCAATGGTTGCATCAACTGCATTCTTTTTTGTTGAAGCTGGAAATATGACTTCACACTGGAGAACTTCCGTTATTGTTGCCGGATTGGTAACATTGATAGCTGCGGTTCATTACTACTACATGAGAGCAGTATGGGTGGATTCAGGTGATTCACCAACAGTGCTTAGATATATTGACTGGCTTTTGACAGTCCCATTACAAATGATTGAATTCTACTTGATTCTTGCTGCAGTTGGAGCAGCTACTAGTGGTATATTTTGGAGACTATTGATTGGTACTCTAGTTATGCTCATTGGTGGTTTCATGGGTGAAGCAGGAATGATTAATTCAACTGTTGGCTTCGTTGTAGGTATGGCAGGTTGGATTTACATCTTGTATGAAGTTTTTGCTGGTGAAGCAGCTCAAGCTAATACTTCAAGTAACTCTGAAGCACAAAAATCTGCTTTTAATGCAATGAAGTGGATTGTTTCTGTAGGTTGGTCGATCTATCCAATTGGTTACTTCTTAGGTTACCTAGGTGGTGGAACTGATGTTGCTACAGTAAATGCAGTTTATAATTTAGCAGACTTTATTAACAAGATTGCATTTGGTCTTGTCATTTGGGCTGCAGCTGCGTCTGATACAAAAAAAGCGTAGCTTTATAATCTTTAAAAATTAAGGGGGATTTATAATTCCCCTTTTTTTTATGAAAAACGCTTTACAAAATATATCAAAAGAGAATATCCAAACTTTACTTGATAGTAATAGTTGGAATAACCTTGTTATTTTTAATAAAACTGACTTATTTTTTAAAAGTAACGTTCTAAACATTTCAAAAAAATTAGAAGTTACTGAAAACTTAATTTACAAACATACTTGCGATAACTCCTGGATGGGTGAATGTGCAAAATATCATTTACAAACAGGCGGAAGACGTCTTAGAGCTGCCCTAGCATTAATTTCTGGAAGCATCTTGAAACTTGATTCAAAAATAAGTTCATATGTTGCTGCTTCTTGTGAGTTAATTCACAATGCATCACTTGTACATGATGACCTCCAGGATAGAGATTTATTAAGAAGAGGAAAACCAACAATTTGGTCGAGATTTGGTGATGCTTCTGCTATAAATTTGGGTGATCATTTTATATCAAGTGCTTTTGAAATTTTGTCGAATGTTCCAGCAGACCCAGAACTTAAATGCATTGCTATGAATGAGTTGAGCAAAACTATTAAACAGGCTGTAGCCGGTCAAACCAGAGAGATTCAAACCAGAGCAAATTTAGAACTCCAGATGGAAGAATATGAATCAACAGCAAGAGCAAAAACCGGCAGTCTTTTAAGTCTACCAGTAAAATTGATTTTAATTTTATCCGGTAAAGCTGATAGAATAAATGAGTTAGAATCGATATATGAGTCAGGTATAGCATATCAAATACAAGATGATTTATCTGACTTTATAGGAATTAAAGAAAGAGGATTACCAGGAAGAGATTTGAAAGAAGGAAAGATGACAATTTTAATTATGCATTATTTAAATGATGCAGAAGCTTCTGAAAAATACTTACTTAACTTATTTTTAAAAAGAAGATTTGAATCAATTTCAGAAGAAGAAATTCTGTTGTGGATTAATAAGCTAAAAGGAAAATCAATAATTGAAAAGACAACTGGTCACTTATACAAAGTTGTTAAGAATTCAATCGCAATGTCTAAAAAAACAAGTCCAGAGTTTCATTTAATTACAAAATTTGTAATAAAAAATATTCTCCAAAGAATATCAAGAAAGATTATATAAAAGATTTACTATATGAACTCAAAAATTAAATCTGCGATTGTAATAGGTTCAGGTTTTGGTGGAATTTCATCTGCTCTCAGACTTAGAGCGATGGGATATAATGTAAAACTTTTTGAAAAACTTGATCAATTGGGTGGTCGCGCAAGAGTATTTAAAAGAAAAGGTTATACCTTTGATGCAGGCCCAACTGTTATTACTGCCCCATTTTTGTTTGATGAGTTATTCCAGTTATTTAATAAGAAAAGAAATGACTATGTTAAGTTCGTTGAATTAAACCCATGGTATCAATTTTATTTTGATGGTGGAGAGATTTTCAATTACGGTGGTACAATTCAAGATACTGAAAAAGAGATACAAAAATTTAGTGAAGAAGATGTAGAGGGCTATAAAAAACTGGTTAATATGTCTGAAAAAATATTTGAAACTGGATTTACTAAATTATCTCATGTTCCTTTTCACAATTTCTTTTTCATGATAAAACAAATTCCAAAATTGTTTAGATTAAAAAGTTACCTAACTGTCTATCAGCTTGTTTCAAAATATATCAAAAATCCTAATCTACACAAAGCTCTTAGTATTCAACCACTTCTATTAGGTGGTAACCCAATTACAACAACATCAATATATAATTTAATACACTTTTTAGAGAGAAAATGGGGCGTTCATTATGCAGTTGGTGGAACTGGGGCTATAGTAAAAGCTCTGAAAAAATTAATGATAGAAGAGAATGTAGAAATTAATCTAAATTCTGAAGTTAGTGAAATTATTTTTGAAAATAAAAAAGCTATAGGTATTAAATTACGAAATAATAAAGAGTTTTTTTCAGATATTGTTGTATTTAACGGAGATCCAACCCATGCATATTTAAATATGATCCCTAAAGCAAGAAGATGGACCCAAAAAAAGATTGAAAAATTAGAATTATCTATGGGTTTGTTTGTTATTTTTTTTGGAACAAAAAAAAAGTATCCTAAAGTAGAACATCACACAATTTGGATGGGAAAAAGATTTAAAGGACTTTTGAAAGATATTTTTGAAGGTGATAATTTGCCAGAAGATTTTAGTCTCTATTTACACAGGCCGTCTGCATCGGATAAAAAAATGGCTCCAAAAGATTGCGATTGTTTTTATGTTTTATCACCTGTTCCAAACTTAAAATCTAAAATTAATTGGGATATTGAAGGGGAAGAATATAAAGATAGAATTTTGAAAGCACTTGAGAAAACCTTATTACCTAATCTTTCAAAATATTTAGATGTTAGTTTCTACATGACACCTGAAGATTTTAGTAAAGATTATTTATCCTACAAAGGCTCTGGTTTTTCAATATCACCTATTTTCAAACAATCAGCATGGTTTAGGTTTAACAATAAATCTGAGGACTTTAAAAATCTATTTTTTGTGGGGGCAGGAACACATCCTGGTGCCGGTGTTCCTGGTGTACTAAGTTCTGCGAAAGTTTTAGAAAACATCTTAATGTCTGATTCTCGTGGGTAAAACAGAAAATAAATTTAGAGCAGAAGCAAAAACTTTTTATTTAGCATCATTTTTTTTTACGAATAAAAAAAGGAAAGAAGTTGAAATATTGTATAATTTTTGTAGGTATGTCGACGATATAGGTGACAAAATAGGTAACAAAAAAAAAAAGTAAATCTACTCAAATCAATAAAAAAAGATATAACTAAAAAAAATTCTAAAATTGATTTGATTAGTAATTTTATAAACCTTTTAACAATTTATAAAATTAATATTAATATAGTCTTTCATTTAATTGACGGAGTTCTTTTTGATACCAATGTTGTTAATATCAAGTCTGAATCTGATTTAGAAGAATACAGTTATAAAGTTGCAGGTACTGTTGGTTTAATGATGTGCTCTTTAATGGGTATTAAAGATAAAAAATTACTAAATCATGCTCTTGAACTTGGAATTGCTATGCAAATTACAAATATTTGCAGAGATATAAAGGAAGACCTACTAATAGACAGAATTTATTTTCCTAATAGTCTGAGACAATTTAATTATATCTCAAATAAAGATTTATTAAGAAACAAAAAAAAACAAAAAACTTTATCAGAAAATATAAATTTTTTAATCCGTAAATCTAATAATTTATATAAAGAATCAAACAAAGGTGTTATGAAATTACCATTAAAATATAGAATTGTAATTTTGATTGCATCGAGAATGTACCAAGAAATAGGATTAATAATTTTAAAGAATCCATATAATATCTGGGAAAAAAAAGTGTTTGTGAGTATGCCAAAAAAGATAATAATTATTATAGGCTGTTTTCTAAAATTAATTTTTTCTTTTATGTATAAACTTGAAGATAAAAAAGAATTAAAAACCAATTATTATGAAAGGTTTCTATCAACTTAATGATAAAATCAACAAAAAAAATAGATTTTGATATAGTTATAATTGGAGCTGGGTTATCAGGGCTTAGTTTAGCCATTGAGATAATTAAACGTACTAAATTTACAGTTTTACTTCTTGAAAAAAAAAGAAAACTACAAAAGGATAAAAACTGGTGCTTCTGGAACTATCCAAAAAATATATTTACAACAAAGTATGATAATTCATGGAAAAATATTAAAATATCTGCAAATAGAGAAGAAATAATAAAAAGTGATGAATATTTTAAATATTTAAGACTATCATCTGACAGATTTTATAATCTTTCTATTAAGATACTAAAAAATAATAATAACTTTAAGGTAAAATTAAACAGTAAAATAAAAAAAATAAGTGAGAAAAAAGGTTTTGTAAACATTTTAGTTAATGATGAGACTGTGACTTGTAAAATGTTATTTAATTCCATCCCAAGACCAATTGTTAGCAATGAACTAAAACAACATTTTTTAGGTTTAGAAGTAACATCAAATAAAAAGGTATTTAACGATAAAGAAGTTACTTTAATGGATTTTCAAGAAAATAATAAACTAATCCACTTTTTTTATGTACTTCCATTTAGTAAAAATAAAGCTTTAATTGAAAGTACTTATTTTTCTAAAACCGTCTATAATGAAAAAAAGTATATTAGAGATATTAAACTTTATTTATCTGAAAAATATCCTGACTGCTATTTCAACTTTGGATTTAAGGAAAAAGGAGTTCTACCTATGTATTCAAATAAAGAAAAGTCATTATCTAATTTAATTATACCCATAGGTCAAACAAGTAATTGGATAAAAATATCTACAGGTTATTGTTTTCAAAATGCTTTTGAGAAAAGTTATCAAATTGTTAATAAATTAATTAATAATTCTAAAATTTCTACTAAACAAAGATTCATAAATAAATTTCTGGATGAAATATTTTGCGAATTTCTTTCTAGATACCCTGGATCTGCCCAGAATTTTTTTTATAATTTCTTTAAATATTTAAATATTAAAACAATAGTTTTTTTTTTAACAGAAAAACAAAATTTTTGGGATATTTTAAAAATTCTTAAGGTTTTACCTAAAAAGGAATTAATAATTTCTACTTTTTTCCTATTTTTAAAAAAAATAAATTATGCGTCTAGATACTAAGCTCTTTATTTTTGTAATTTTTGGTTTTTTAATATTTTATTATAATCAAAGCTATTTTTTTGAAAATAATTTCTCAGATAAACTTATTCTTTTTTTAGTACCTTTAATTTGGCCCGGATTGGCACATGGGAGTTTAGATGTGCTAATTGCAAAAAAATTAAAAATAATTATTACCAAAAATCAATTATATTTTTTTATTTTAGGTTATCTATCAATTTCATTATTTATTGTTTTGTTATGGATAATCACACCAAATTTATCGCTTTCAATGTTCTTGATTATTTCTGCAGTACACTTTGGTATTAGTGATACAATCCAAAAAAAAAACTTTTTTTATACTGAAATTTTTTTTAGAGGATTTGTACCAATTTCAACACCTATTTACTTTTACAACGAGGAGGTAAAGTTTATATTTTCAAGACTAAACGCAGATGAAATCTTTATCAATAATCTTATAATTTATAATGATATCTTTTTCATAATTCTTATTTCATTACTAATTATTTTTCTTTTTTTTCAAATTATTAATATTAAAAAAAATAATTTTGATACATTCATTGAAGTTCAATTAATTATCTTTACATTTTATTTTTTTGAACCATTCACAGCGTTTTGTTTGTATTTTTGTTTTTTTCATTCACTTCGGCACCTGTTGATTGAGAAAGAAACTTTAAATATTTCTTTTATGAAATTGATTGTATCAACAATACCAATTACACTTATTAGTACAATTGGTATATCTCTTCTTTATTTTTTTATATTACAAGATAATTTAAACTATTTATCTTTAATATTCATATCTTTATCAGCACTTACAGTTCCACATATGTTATTAATAAACAAATATCGGATACCTAAAAACTAATAATTTGATTTTCCTAAGACTAAATTATTATATATGTTAAAAAACCAATTTAGTTGCTTTTTTTTTTGAAAACTGTCGATATCCCTTGGAATTTTAAAAACTTTTGAGTCCTTTTTAGATACTGTTCTTGTTTCTAAATTTATTCTATGAAAATCACCCTGTTTACTCCCATGCAGATGATGCCCAGAAAAACATAAAAGATCACCTCTTTTGATTTTTACTATAGATTCAGGTTCAATATTAAACTTTTTAGAAGAGGTCGGAGAGGACAATAGTTTATTTGAATTCTTTTTATATTTTAAAAAGTCCCATTCTTTTGAATCATTTTTAACAGGCCTATTAAATTCCTTTTTTAAGATATATATAGAATTTTGATTTTTAATGTCATAAAGAGGCAACCACCAATTTATCTGTTCAGGTATATTTGATCCCCAAGTATCTCTATGAGAAATTAAAGGCTTTAAAGTACCTATCGTTTGGCACTCTAGGGGCGAGGTATATCTTAACGTAATTTTATCAATGAAAGTTTCATGATTTGAAAATTGAACACAATTGAGGAATGATCTGAAAATCTTTTTTACTTTAATATTATTTTTTATATTTTTTTGAATTTCAATGATAATGTTGTTAAATTTTCTAATATCGTTACTTTGTATATTTAAATCTGTTATGCTTTCTTTTTTCAGGTATTCTTGAATTAGATTAAATACTAAATTTATTATTTTAATAATAAAATAGTTATTTCTAAAAATTATTATTCTTCCAGAAAAAATTGATTCTTTTAAAAATCTGTGAAATTGATTTTTTTTAAATGATTTTATATCATTATTATTGATGTAAATTTTATTATTATTTATATACATTTATATTATGAAATTTCTTGATAAAGATACAGTTTTAAGGTTGCTGAAACAAGACGAAATTAACCATAGTGTTGTAATTTCTGATCCAAATATAATAGATTGTCCAATGGTGTACGTATCTGAAGAATTTGTTTCTCAGACTGGATACAAAGTAAATGAAGCATTAGGAAAAAATTGTAGATTTCTCCAAGGACCAGAAACAGATCCAAATGATATAAATAGTATAAGAATGGCCATTAAAAAGAAAACTACAATTACAATTGATATTTTAAATTACAGGAAAAATGGAGAAAAATTTTGGAATAGACTAAGAATTAAACCTTTATTTGATGAAAAAGGTAAACTTATTTATTTTGCTGGCGACCAGAATCCAATTCCGCTCGAAGATGTAAGAAGATATAATTTCAACAAAATTATGGATTAGATTTTTTGTATTCATATTGTAAATCAAGGTATGACCCTCCCTCGCATTGTAAAACATTTTCAGGCCCTTTAAAGTCATTCTTTGTCTTTTCTTGATAGAGATAAACATTTTGATAAAAAATAGCTTGCCTTTCCTGCAATGTCCAAAGAGTATGTTCATCTAAATCAAATGTTTTGTTTTGTTTTTTTTGATAATGGTGAATTAATTCATGAAGAATTATTGATCTATCACAAATCTCAGATTCAGGTTTTAGGGTGTCTATGAAATATATTCCCTCTTCTTTAACATAATAAGCCTT
>MDTE01191859.1_pt1 | contig 53221 bp, 46 predicted proteins | sample 811231 | NCBI WGS metagenome assembly MDTE01 (sample SAMN05326651, study PRJNA326480) | marine metagenome | isolation source: seawater | place: Indian Ocean: Red Sea | collected 2010 | reverse complement strand
GGAATATTAAACCTTGGTTTAAATTTAACGCATATGTTGAGTTATGAAATTCCAATTGCTGGCACTAGAACAGATGTAGTTGGATTATTCAACCAGGATAACTTCGCAAGATCGTTACCTGAAACTAAAGCAGTAATTTCTGCTAATTATTTACAAGGCGCTCATACAGCAGCCGCTTACGTAAGATACGTTTCAGACTATAGATCAACTGCGCCGCTTAACGCAGCTGCAATCGCTACTGGATTATTTAATGCAGACAACTCAGTTGATGAATTTGTTACAGTTGATCTTCAGTACAGTTATGAAATGTCTTCAGAAGATTTAACCTTTACTCTAGGAGTGAAGAATGCATTTGATGAAGATGTTCCTTATGTTTACGATACTACTAACTGGAGTTATGACCCTAAACATCATGACCCAAGAGGAAGAATGTTTACATTAGGTGTAAAACTAAGCATGTAATTATGTGAGGTAAAAAAAAGGCTCCTTTTTTGGAGCCTTTTTTTTATGTTTCTTTCTATTCTAAGGTGGTCGCACCCATAAGTTCCAAGTCTATTTCCCTGGCGGCTGCTCTGCCTTCGTTGATAGCCCAAACGACTAAGGATTGACCACGTCGACAATCACCTGCCGCAAAGACTTTCGGGTGAGAAGTTTTATGAATATTGTGTTCTGCTTTGAAGTTTGATCTTTCGTCTAGTTCTAAATCAAGATTATTGTTCAAATAATGTTCAGGTCCTAAAAACCCCATTGCTAATAAGATTAGATCAGCTTTCCAAGTTTTTTCAGTGCCAGGAATTTCTTTAAAGTCTTTGTCAACTTTAACTGTTTTAATTCCAGTAAGTTTTCCATCTTTATCTCTTATAAATTGTTTTCCAGAAACGGAGTATTCTCTGGGATCTTTCCCAAAAACTTCTCTAGATTCTTCGTGTCCATAATCCACTTTATAAATTCTAGGAAATAGTGGCCAAGGGTTATTTTCTAATCGGTCTTTTGGAAGTTCAGGCATGATTTCAAAGTTTGTCAAAGATTTGCAACCGTGTCTTAAAGAGGTTCCTAAACAATCATTTCCAGTGTCACCGCCTCCAATCACGATTACATCTTTATCTTTGGCGCTGATGTAGTTTTTATCGGTTAAATTACTGTCGAGAAGACTTTTAGTATTTTGTCCTAAAAATTCCATAGCAAAATAAACTCCTGCCCCTTCTCTATTTTCTATTGGAAGATCGCGTGGTTTAGTGGCCCCAGTTGTTAGAAGTACAATGTCGTTGTCTTCAATGAGTTCTTCCATGCTAATCGAGTCTTTATCGTTGCCACCGATGTTGGTATTTGTGTGAAATTTGATCCCTTCTTGCTCCATAATTTCTATACGCATATCGATTAAAGATTTATCGAGTTTCATGTTCGGAATGCCATACATCATTAAGCCACCAATTCTGTCTGCTCTTTCGTAGACTTCAACGTTATGACCAACGCTGTTGAGTTGCTGTGCCGCTGATAAGCCAGCAGGTCCAGAGCCGACGATGGCTATTTTTCTATTGGTACGAGCTGAAGGTTTAACTGGCTTTAACCAGCCTGATTCAATACCTTTATCCGCTATAGCAAATTCTAGATTTTTTATAGTCACCGGAGATTCTGTAATGCCTAAAACACAAGCCCCTTCACAAACCGCAGGACAAACTCTACCAGTTACCTCCGGAAAGTTATTTGTTTTTAATAGTCTTTTAAATGCTTCTTCCCATTTTTCGTTATAAACCAAGTCATTCCATTCTGGAATTAAGTTATAAACTGGACAACCTTCTCCGGATTGACAGAAAGGTACTCCACAATTCATACATCTAGAAGCCTGAGTATTTAATAATGAATCATCATGATCAGTGTAGATTTCTTTAAAATCTATTACTCGGTCCTTAGCCGGACGATAGGGTTCTACGACTCTTTCATGTTCTTTAAAACCTGTAACTTTTCCCATATTTAACTAGCTTTTAATTTTTTTTGGTCTATTTCCTGCAATACTCTCTTGTAATCAGTTGGCATAACTTTTGTAAAATTATGTAATTCCTTATCCCAATTATCCAGAATTTTTTTTGCGACGCTAGACTTTGTATATTTTAAGTGGTTTTTGATCAATTCTTTTAACTCTTCAATATCTTCATCTATTTTTAATTTTTCTAACTCAAAAGTACTTAAGTTACATTTTTTTTCAAAATTATTTTCTTTATCGTATATGTAAGCTATACCTCCGCTCATTCCTGCGCCAAAATTTCTTCCAGTTTTTCCAAGAATTACAGCTCTGCCTCCAGTCATGTATTCACAGCCATGGTCTCCAATTCCTTCAACTACAACCCTAGCACCACTATTTCTTACACAAAACCTTTCAGCGGCAATGCCTCTAAAGTAAGCTTCACCACCAGTGGCTCCGTAAAGCGCTACGTTTCCAAGTAGAATATTTTCTTCAGGAATAAAACTACTTTCTTTTGGAGGATAAATGATTATTTTTCCTCCTGATAATCCCTTGCCAACATAGTCGTTAGCATCTCCTTCTAATTTAATGGTTATACCTTTTGTAATCCAAGCGCCAATACTTTGACCTGCAGACCCTTTTAAGTTTATGTTGATAGTATCGTGCGGAAGTCCATTAGCTCCCCAAATTTTTGATACTTCATTAGAGAGAATTGTGCCGAACACTCTATTGGTGTTTCCAATCTTCAAGTTAACATTTATTTTTTGTTTCCTGATGATATTGTTTTTTATTGCTCTAACCAACGACATATCCATTGATTTCTTCAAATTATGATTTTGTTTTTGCGTATTGTAGACTTCAGTGTCTTTGAATACTTTTTGAGCAGGGGTTAAAATTTTAGATAAATCTAGACCGTCTCTTTTCCAATGATTAAGAGCATCTTCCATCTCCAATAAGTCAACTCTTCCTATCAACTCATTGAGGGTTTTCACACCAAGTTTTGCCATTATCATCCTTAATTCTTTTGCGACCATAAAAAGGTAGTTCACTACATTTTCAGGGCTACCATGAAATTTTTTTCTTAATTCTTTGTCTTGAGTCGCGATGCCAACTGGACAAGTATTGAGATGACATTTTCGCATCATTATGCAGCCTAAAGTCACCAATGGCGCCGTGGAGAAACCAAATTCTTCAGCGCCAAGAATTGCTGCAATTGCAACATCTCTTCCAGTTTTAAGTTGTCCATCAGTCTGAAGAACAACTCTAGACCTCAGATTGTTCATAACCAAAGTTTGATGTGTTTCTGCAATTCCTAATTCCCATGGCAATCCAGCATGTTTTATAGAGGTTAAGGGCGATGCACCGGTACCACCATCATGACCTGCTATGACTAAGTGATCTGTTTTAGCCTTCACCACTCCTGCGGCAATTGTTCCTACGCCAATTTCTGAAACTAATTTCACACTGATTCTAGAACTTCGGTTAGCATTTTTAAGATCGTGTATTAACTGAGCAATATCTTCAATAGAGTAAATATCATGATGTGGCGGCGGGCTTATAAGACCGACCCCAGGTGTTGAATGTCTTATTTTTGCTATGTAGTCATCTACTTTGGTGCCTGGTAATTCTCCACCTTCTCCAGGCTTGGCTCCTTGAGCTATTTTAATTTGTAGCTCATCAGAGTTTGTTAGATACCACATTGTTACTCCAAACCTACCAGAAGCTACCTGCTTAATTGCAGATCTTTTAGATTCTCCATTTTCCATGGGTTTAAAACGAATAGGATCCTCACCTCCCTCGCCGGTATTAGATTTTCCACCCAGTTTATTCATAGCTAAAGCTAGAGATTCGTGAGCCTCTGTAGAAATCGAACCTAGAGACATTGCTCCGGTAGCAAATCTTTTTACAATTTCTTTTTCTGGCTCAACTTCTTCAAGCGGAAGAGGGTTTTTAGAGAACTTAAATTTCATTAGGCCGCGCAGAGTACTGTTTTTTGTAGTTTGCTCATTGGCGTGATTGGCGAATTTCCAGTAAGCAGATTCATCATTACTTTTGGAAGCCAGTTGTAGTGCAGAGATGGACTTTGGATCCCACATATGACTATCTCCACCATTTCTCCAATGAAAATCTCCTGGATTGGGAAGAGTTGCAATTTTATTTTGTTTAATTTCTGGAAATCCTAGTTCATGTCGTCTTTCGATTTCTTTAGTGAGCACTTCAAAATTGATTCCTTGGACTCTGCTTGGTGTCCCAGGAAAGGAAAATTGAATAATTTCATCTGCAAGACCTACGGCCTCAAAAATCTGTGCTCCTTTGTAAGATTGCAAGGTGGATATACCCATTTTAGCCATGACTTTGAGCATACCTTTTGCAACTCCTTTCTTATAAGCTTTCACTAAATCTGCGGAAGATTTAAGTGAATTATCTTTAAGTAACCCGTCTCTGAGAGACTTTCTTAAAACATTAAAAGCCAAATAAGGATTTATTGCATCGGCTCCATAACCAACTAAAAGACAATGATGGTGAACTTCTCGAGCTTCTCCTGTTTCAATAATAATTCCAATTTGAGTTCTCTTTTCATTTTTAACTAGATGATGGTGAACTGAAGAACAAGCAAGAAGAGAGCTTAATGCGATATTTTTTTGGTTAATTTTTTTATCAGATAAAACAATAAATGAATAACCCTTTTCAATTGCTTCTTCAGATTCTTTGCATATTCTCTTTAAAGCTGCTTTAAGTCCTTTTTCTCCTCTACCTCTAGGATAGGTTATGTCGATAGTTTTTGTTTTCCAGCCAAAACTTTTAATTTGTTTGATTTTTAATAATTCTTCATTAGAAAGTATCGGATGCTCTAGATTTAATCGATGAACGTTTTTTTCATTGTTTTCTAATAAGTTACCTTCGGGGCCGATCAAGCATTTAAGAGACATAATTACCTCTTCTCTTATTGAGTCGATCGGAGGATTTGTGATCTGTGCAAAAAGTTGTTTGAAGTAATCATAAATCATTCTAGGCTTATCGGATAAACAGGCGAGTGCAGCATCATTACCCATGGAACCTAGAGGGTCTCGTAATTCTGTTACTAAGGGCAAAAGCATAAATTCAAGAGTTTCAGTGGTGTAACCAAAAGCTTGCATTTTTGGAATTAAATCTTCCTGTATCTCTTCATTTTTAGATGCAGATAAATCTTTTAAATTAACAATTTGATTACTATTCCATTCTTTGTATGGATGTTGTGAGGCAACGTCTTTTTTAATTTCTTCATCGGAAATAAGTTTCCCTTTTTCAAAATCAATTAAAAACATTTTTCCTGGTTGCAGTCTGCCTTTGGAGACAACATTTCGAGGATTAACAGGAAGAACTCCTACCTCAGAGGCCATGATTACTTTGTCATTATCTGTTACGTAAAATCTGCTGGGTCGAAGACCATTTCTATCTAATACAGCCCCAACCATTTTTCCATCAGTAAATACTATTGAAGCAGGACCATCCCAAGGTTCCATAAAAGAAGATGAGTATTCATAAAATGCCTTCTTTTTTAAAGACATTTCTTTATCGTTTTGCCAAGCTTCTGGAATCATCATCATGATAGCTTCTGGTATCTTTCTCCCCGACATAATTAAAAATTCTAGAACATTATCGAAACTTCCAGAATCAGAACAATCTGGCTCAGCAATTGGAAAAAGTTTTTTTAGTTTTTTACCAAATAGGGGGCTAGAAGCCATACCTTGTCTGGCTCTCATTAGATTAATGTTTCCTTTTAAAGTATTTATTTCTCCATTGTGGCACATGTACCTGCAAGGCTGAGCTCGGTCCCAAGAGGGAAAAGTATTAGTACTGAAACGTGAATGGACCATAGCGAGGTGTGTTTTTAGATTCTTATTTTCTAAGTCTGGAAAGAAAGGAAATAATTGCGCCGGGGTAAGCATGCCTTTATAAATGATGAGCCTTGATGATAAGGAGCAAGCATAAAACATTAGGCCTTGGGTTAAACCTTTTTCAAATCTTAATTTTTTGCTGAAAATTTTACGACAAAGGTAAAGTTTACGTTCGAAATCGTCTTGGGAAATTTTTCCTTTAGATCCAACGAACAGCTGTTCGATTTTTGGCTGACAATCTAAAGCAGCCGGGCCCACATTTGCTTTTGTTTGATTGGTTGGAACTTTTCTCCATCCAATAAAATTTAGTCCTTCTTTAAGGAGAGTTTTTTCAACAATTTCTTTACAAATATTGTATTCATTTATTTTTTGAGGAAGAAATATATTTCCTACTGCATATTCTCCCTTTTCGGGTAATTCAAAGTCTAAAGATTTTGCCTCTTGTTTAAAGAAAGAATCGGGTAGGGCTAATAAAATTCCCGCTCCATCTCCAGTATTTTCTTCAAAACCACAGCCTCCACGATGATCCATACGAGAATTAATTAGGTAAGCATTATCCATTATTTCCCTTGACGGCAATCCTTTGACATTAGCAACGAGGCCGACCCCACAGGAATCTCTTTCGAAATCTGGATCATAAAGGCCTTTTTTGTCAGGCCTAGTTAAAAAGTTTTTATCTTTTGGCACAAAATAACCTAAATTTGGTAAATAAGTCCTTTTCGCTAGGACTGGGCGTCACTTTTCGTGCATGTGACATGCAGTTTAGTTAAATGTTATTAAAAAAACGGCTAAATGTGAATTATTTGCTTATATCTTTAAGCTTTCTAAAAGAGTATTTTCGTCTATGTTTTCCGAAATTTGCGCTCTTCCAATCGAATTAAGCGTTATAAATCTTAACTTATTAGAGAGAATTTTTTTGTCTCGGCTCATAGCTTCTTTGAATTCACTGTAATTGAAGTCATCTGGTAATTTATTTGGTAAGCCTGCCGCTTGAATAACATTTTTAATTCTTTCAAATTCTTCAGCCTCAATATTTCCTAAAAGCATAGATAATTTTGAAGCACATATCATTCCTAAACCAACAGCTTGACCATGAGAAAACCCCTTTAAGGACATTGATGATTCAAATGCATGTCCATAAGTATGTCCAAAATTTAATAGAGCGCGGTCGCCAAGTTCTTTCTCATCATTGGATACTATTGAAGATTTTATTAAAGAGGATTCATAAATTATTTTAATTAAGTCAGTATCGTTTTCAATAGCTCCATTATTGATTTTTTGTTCTAACTGAAAAAAAAGCGATTTATCTGCAATCAGGGAATGTTTAATTATTTCAGCTAATCCCTCAGATATTTCGTTTTTTCCAAGGCTGGAAAGAAGATTTACGTCTATTAAAACTAGGCTTGGTTGGTAAAAAGCGCCAATATTGTTTTTTACACCTTGAAAATTTATTCCGGTCTTACCTCCAATTGCAGCGTCCACTTGTGCCAATAGAGTCGAAGGAATTTGAATTAAACTTACTCCTCTCAAATAACTAGAGGCTACAAACCCAGTCATGTCAGTAGTAATCCCACCACCTAAAGAGATTATTACGCAATCTCTATTGAATTTATTTCGATTTAATATCTCATAAATCGGTTGAATCCCTTCGATGCTTTTTGTTTCTTCATTTGTTTTAATCTCGATTGATATCAATTTTAATGGATTAAGTCGTTCCAGATTTTCCTTTAAGCTTTTCAAGAATTTTTCAGGAACTTGAGAATCTTTTACTATTAAGATTTGCTTATTTTCTGCAAGCCATTGAAAGTTATAATTCTCTAATAGGAACTTATCTATGATTACTTCGTAATTGGAAGAAGTTGTTCTAACAATAACTGATTTAGTCATTTAAATACTCAATTATTTTATTTGCAATATCTTCATTAGACATTGAATCCGATAAAAGTTCCAATTTTGCTAGTTGTTTATAGCTGTCTAACCTTTTTTCATAAAGATTTTTAAGCACTAGCTTGGGATTGCTTGTATTTAAAAGCGGTCTCTTAGTTGATCTCTTTGTGTTATTAAACTGACTGTCTACGCTACAGTTTAGAAAAATTACATTCGGCTCATTTATTAATAAGTCCAGATTTTCTTGTTTCTCAATAACTCCTCCGCCAGTAGAGATCACGGTATCATTAAGAGTTTTAGACTTTTTTAAAAAATCTGTCTCAATTGATCTAAAAAAGTCTTCGCCTTTAGATTCAAAGATTTCGTTGATATTTAGCAATAAGCTTCTTTCAATTTCTTTATCAATATCATAATGGTTGAGATTGAGTTTATTGCTTAAAATCTTACCTATTTTTGATTTTCCTGATCCCATCGGGCCAATTAGAAATATTTTCATTAGTCGTTTTAACTATTAAAATACATTTTACCTTAACGAAGTCTTAGACAATGTTTTTCAACAAATATTTTTTTATTTTACTAATAATTTTTTTGCTTCCAATTCACTTTGTTTTAGGGATTTATATTTATCTTTCTCATGATCTTCCATCCACTCAAGACGTCAGAAATGTTGAATTACAAGTTCCCCTTAAAATATTCACTTCAGATGGAAAATTAATTGGCGAATATGGAGAAATACATAGGACTAAGCTGGAGTTTGACGATATTCCTGATAATTTAGTAAAAGCTTTTTTAGCTGCTGAGGACAGTGACTTTTTTACGCACAGCGGAGTAGATTTTTTTAGTTTGATAAGGGCAACGTATCAGTTTATTCGCGCAGGTGAAATCATAAGTGGCGGCGGAACTATAACAATGCAAGTTGCTAGAAACTATGTTCTTACCAAAGAACAAACTTTTGAACGAAAGTTAAAAGAAATTTTCATGGCATTCAAACTAGATTTATCTTTTTCCAAGGAAGAAATATTTGAGCTTTATGTTAACCAGATTTTCCTGGGAAATAGAGCTTATGGTATTGCGGCGGCCTCAGAAATTTATTACGGAAAAGATTTATCTAACTTATCAATTGCTCAATCTGCAATGATAGCAAGTCTACCTAAAGCGCCTTCACGTATAAATCCAATAGCCAATCCGAAAAGAGCTCTCGTGAGAAGAAATTGGGTGTTAAACAGGATGCAATCTTTAGGTTACATTAATGAAATTGACTTTGAAATTGCTTTAAATGAACCTATCACTGCTACCTTTAACGGTATTGGTTCAGAAGTTGAGGCGGACTATCTTGCAGAGCAAATAAGGAGATACATGATCCAAAATTATGGTTTATCTGCTTACAAGGAAGGTTTTAAGGTGTTTTCGACATTGAATTCGTCGAATCAAGCAGCTGCAGTAATCTCCTTAAGAAAAGGTATTGAGTCATATGAAGAAAGACATGGTTTCAGGAAGCCAGAGAATTTTAACAAACTTATTCCAGAAGAATTTTTGCAGAGAACAGATCTTTATTATGAAATTGCTTATGATCCAAATAATTTTAAGGATGAATTTGGAATCAAAAAGGACTTAACAAATCCTTTTGATGAATTATTAGATTTTTTATCAGATCAGCCTAATTTCAATACCTTTGAGCCAGTAATCATCTTATCGTCAAAACCCTCAAAAATAACTGTTTTATTCAAAAATTCAGAATTGGAAACAGTTTACTTTGGCAACTTAATTACTAAGATAAAACCTAGAATTGATGCCAACAAAAAAGGAAAAAACTTAGAAAATTTTTCAGATTTCTTCGAAGCAGGAGATCTAATTTGGCTAAGAAAGTCAGATGGAATTAATTTTGAAATTTCAATGCATCCTGAAGTCCAAAGTGCTCTTGTTAGCATTGACCCCAATACAGGGAAGGTATTAGCAATGGTTGGAGGATACAGTTTTAACTCTAGTAAATTTAATAGGGCTATGCAGGCGCAACCACAACTTGGGTCTAATTTTAAACCTTTTTTGTATGCCGCTGCCTTTGAAAATGGATTCACTCCTGCAACTTTGATCAATGACGCTCCGGTAGTTTTTGAAGATCAAAATCTTGAAGAATTTTGGAGGCCAAAAAATGCAAGTGGAAAATTTTATGGCCCTACCAGGCTAAGAGAGGCTTTATTGCAATCAAGAAATGTTGTGACGGTTAGACTTTTAAATGAATTAGGAATCTCTAAAGCGAAAAATTATTTAACCAGATTTGGTTTCGATAGAGATAGCTTGCCTGAGGACTTATCAATGGCACTGGGCTCTTATGGAATTAGTCCATATAAAAATGCAGAATTTTTTTCAATTTTTGCAAATGGAGGAAAAAAAATTGATCCAGTTTTTATAGAAAAAATAATTGATGGCAACGGCAATGAGATTTTTTTTGATCAAATAGATGTATCAAAAAATGCTTTAGAACAATGGATTGGGAAGCCTTTAGCAAAAGAAGAATCATTTGCAATTGATCCAAGAGTTTCATTTGTCATATCAGATATCCTCAGAGAAGCTGCGCAACGAGGAACAGGTAGGGCAATAAAAAAATTGGATAGAGATGATTTTGCTGGCAAAACCGGCACAACTAATGATTCGGAAAGTACTTGGTTCACTGGATTTAATAATAAAATTTTAACTACGGTGTGGTTTGGGTACGATCAGCCAAGGTCACTGGGACAAAAAGAATATGGCAGCACAACCGCATTGCCAATTTGGCTGGATTATATGGAAGATATAATCTCTACAGTGGAATATTCTCCGCCGAAGATTCCAGCAAATTTAATAGCTAAAAAAATAAATCTATCTAACGGGCTTGAAGCTAATCCAGAGGATCAGAACACGAGATTCGAATATTTTTTTGATTAGACGAAAATAATTTTTCTTATAAGTTGCCAGTGTTCTTGCCAGGAAGACACAGGATTTTTTTTGAAGTTGCTTCTAATAAAAGCCTGAATTTGTCCTTCCATGCAGGCCATTAATAAGTCAGAACTATTTGTAGAGTTTAGCGCTAACTTTTTCTTAGTCTCTCTTTCATAAGTTTGGAAGGACTGTTTAATTTCTATATTTAACTTTTCTAAAATTAAAGAAATCTTATCGTCAATTTTTGCCTCTGCTGCAGTTAGAGCTTGTTTATTAATTATTTTTGCGAAACCTTTATTGGTCTCTAAAAAAGTTAAGATTAAAGTTACTATCAATCCCGGAATTTCGTCATTAGCATGATTTTGTTTCATAGATTCAATTCTGGGGAAAATACTAGATTCAAAAAAAATCACCATTTCCTCATAAATTTTTCTTTTACTTGGGAAGTGTCGGTATATGGCAGCTTCTGTGATGTTTGTCCTTCTTGCTAATTCTGCAGTAGTAATTTTTACTGGCTCTTTTTCTTCAAGCATCTCGGCTAGAGTCTGCATGATTTGAATTTTTCTTGATACTTTATTTTCCTTCATTTATCTATTAATCAAAGTACCTACACCTTTTTGAGTAAGAATTTCTAACAATACAGCATGAGGAACTCTTCCATCAACTATGTGAGCATAATTAACACCTTTATTAAGAGCATCAATAGCTGCTTTGAGCTTTGGCAACATTCCACCTTTAATCACTTGTTTATTTTTTAGTAATTTTTTGGATTCTTTTAAACTCATTTCAGAAATTTTCTTCCCATTTAGATCTTTTATTCCATGGACATCGGTCAAAAGAATTATTTTTTCAGCTTTTATAGCTCCCGCTATAAAACATGCTGCCTCATCAGCATTTATATTGAGTGGTATTTTTTTATTAGTCCAACCGATTGGAGATATTATGGGAATTTTATCTGCAGACAAAAACTTCAGTAATTTAGCTTTATCTATTCTAGATATTTTTCCCACCTCACCTAAAGACTTATTTTTTGATTTTGTGGCTTTAATAAAATTTATTTTTTTTCCTGAAAGAGATTTACCTTGTCCGCCCCAAGATTCTATTAGATTCTTTATGTCTCTATTTATATCTCCATCAAGCACTTTTTGAATGACTTTTATCATTTCGGGAGTAGTCACCCTTATTCCATTCTTGAAAGAAAATTCAAGTTTAAGTTTATCCAATTCTTTCCCAATTTGAGGCCCTCCGCCATGAACAATCACAGGATTAATTCCTACTGTTTTCATTAGAACTATATCTCGAGCAAAGTTTTTTCTGAGGAAGCTTTCTTGCATTGCGCTCCCTCCATACTTAATAACAATATTTTTTCCTGAGAACTTTTGTATGTAGGGCAGAGCCTCAGTTAAAACTTTAGAGATGTTTGTGGCTGAATTTTTTGAAATGCTCATAGAAATTAATTCAAAAATTTTAAATTTTTATTTATTTCGAGCAGAGTTTTTTGAAAAAGTTCCTGTATCTCCATAAGCTTTTGTTCAGTATTAGCTTCAAATCTTAAAATCAACGAGGGAGTAGTGTTTGAGGCTCTTACTAGCCCCCAACAATCTTTATTTTCAAGTCTTAAACCATCAATCAAAATACTATCATAACCTTCCGGTTTTAATTTAACTTTCAATTGTTCAACTATTTCAAATTTTTCTTCATCTTCAACCGCAATTTTGATTTCCGGTGTATTAAATAATTGAGTAAATTTATTAAATACTTCATGGGTTGTAGATTCTTTAGAAGATAAAATTTCTAATAATTTTAGGGCAGCAAATATGCCATCATCAAATCCATACCAATTGTCATTGTAAAAAATATGACCGCTCATCTCACCACCTAAAATTGCATTGGACTTTGAGATTTCCGATTTTATATATGAATGTCCAGTCTTAGTCATAATTGGAGTGCCATTATTTTCTTTTATCACTTGTCCAAGTTGGTTGGAACATTTTATGTCATATACAATTTTTCTTGATTTATTCTTTTTTAAAATTTCACTCGCCATTAAAGCAAGGTATCTATCTGGAAAAATAATTTTTCCTTCACTATCCACTACCCCCAATCTATCTCCGTCTCCATCTAAGGCAATACCAATATCTGCATTTTTATCTTTAACAGCTTTGATCAAATGAGTTAAGTTTGATGGCTCGCTAGGGTCAGGATGATGATTTGGAAAATCACCATCAACTTCACAAAATAATTCAGTTAGTTCAGAAGAATAAGTTTTAAGAATTTTTGGACCCAACACACTCCCAGAACCATTACCGCAATCTAATACCACTTTAATTTTATTTTTTATTTCAATTTTTGATGCTATAGCATCCTCATATGCCTTATCAAAGCTTTCCTCAGAAAGGTTGCCATTACCAGTTATAAAATTTTCTTCCTCTATTTTTAATTTAATGTCCTTTATTTCTTCTTCTTTAAGAGAAATATTATTTAAAACTATTTTAAATCCGTTGTATTCCTTTGGATTATGACTACCTGTAACCATTACTCCGTTTTTGGTATCTCCTTCAAAAGTTGCGAAATATAGTAAGGGCGTATGAACTAACCCAATATAGATTACGTCACACCCGGTAGACAATACTCCTTTGATAAATAAATTAGTTACTTCTTCTCCAGAATTTCTTCCGTCTCTTCCGACATAAATTTTATTTGAATTCGCTAATAATACTTTCGAACCGATTGCTTGACCTATTTTAAAAATCAGGTCTTGCGATAATTGGTCTTTATAAGTGCCTCTGATGTCATAAGCTCTAAAAATTTCAGAATTAACTTTCATAAAAGATTCTCCCGCTTATAATGATTCTCTAAAAAATAGATATGACAAATTTTGAAGAAAAAGATGGGTTCATTTGGATGGATGGTGAATTTGTTGAGTGGTCACAAGCTAAAGTTCATGTTTTAACCCATACTTTACATTATGGGCTTGGTGTATTTGAAGGGGTTCGAGCTTATTTAACAGATTCGGGAACTAAGATTTTTAGATTAGAAGATCATACGAATCGATTGTTTGAATCAGCTGAAGCAGTAAATATGAGTATTCCATTTTCTCGTCAAAAGTTAAATGAAGTGCAAAAAGAAATCTTTAAGATTAATAATCTTGATGAGGGGTACATTCGTCCAATGTGTTTTTATGGCGCTCAAGGAATGGGACTGAGGGCAGACAACTTAAAAACTCATTGCATCGTTGCTGCCTGGGAATGGCCTAGTTATATGTCACCCGAAGCATTTGAGGACGGTATAAAAATTAAAATTTCATCTTATAAAAGACAAACCAATAACTTGGTTTCAAGATCAAAAGTGAATGGAAATTATGTTACTTCTATTATGGCTCTTCAAGAAGCTATGCAGGAAGGATATGATGAAGCGCTTTTGCTCGATGATGAGAATAATATATCCGAAGGGTCAGGCGAAAATTTATTTCTTGTGAAAGATGAGACGCTCTATACCCCAGATCTGGCTGCATCTTTGAATGGGATTACTCGTAAAAGTATCATTAGTTTGGCTGAAGAAGACGAAATTAAAGTTGTAGTTAAAAAAATTAATTTAAAAGAAATCCTTGAGGCAGATGAGCTTTTTTTTACTGGTACGGCCGCAGAAGTTGTTCCAATAAAAAAAGTTGATCAAAACACAATCGCAGATGGAAATAGAGGAAAAATTACCACCATTCTTCAAAAAAAATATTTTGATCAAGTTCGCGGTAAAAGAGATTCCTTTTCGGAATGGCTGACCCCTATCGATTAAATAAAATTTTAAATTATGAGAAAGTTAAAAGTAGCTTTATTGAGTTACAGGAGTAACCCGTATTCAGGTGGTCAAGGAATTTACATATCTCATTTAAGTAAAGCCTTGATTAATCTTGGCCACGAAGTAACAGTTTTCTCGGGGCCACCTTATCCTAGTTTAGATGCAAGAGTAAATTTGGTAAAAATCCCTAGTTTAGATCTGTATTCAAGAGATAATAAATTTTCAGATGTATCGTTTAGAGAACTAATCAATCCATTAAATTTATTAGAATGGCTCAGTATTAACTCAGGCGGATTCGCAGAACCTTATACTTTTGGGAAAAGACTAAAAAAAATTCTTAAAAATAAATTACATGAATACGATGTAATTCACGACAATCAAAGTCTTTGTTACGAATTATTATATTTGCAAAAAAAAATACCTCTAGTCACAACAATTCATCATCCCATTTCTAGAGACTTAAAATATGAGCTGCAAAGTATAAGTTCAATATTTTTAAAAATTTTAAAAATAAGATGGCATTCATTTCTAAGAATGCAAACGTATGTTGCGAAACGTTTAAATAAAATTATCACCGTATCTGTTTCATCAAAAAAAAATATTCAGGAAGATTTCAAAGTTTCCGAGAAAAATATATCAGTGATTCTTAATGGAATTGACACTGAGATTTTCTATCCCGATCAAAGCAAAACAGTTTCTAAAAGAATTGTTACTGTAGCGAGCGCAGATGTGCCTTTGAAAGGTTTAGATTATTTGTTGGATGCTTTTGCTAATCTTCTAAAACATGATCCAAGCCTTGAGCTTTTCGTAATTGGATCTTTTAATGAAGGAGGGCACACTGAAAGAAAAATAAAATACTTAAATATTGAAAAAAAAGTTACATTTAAAAACGATCTTAATTTTAATCAAGTAAGAGAAATTTATTGTTCTGCTGATATAGTAGTTATACCTTCTCTTTATGAAGGATTTGGATTTGCAGTAGGCGAAGCAATGGCCTGTAAAAAACCAGTGGTTACAACTGATGGAGGCGCAATTCCGGAAGTAATTAGTGACTGTGGATTAGTTGTTGAAGCTGGAAACTCAGATGAACTTAAAATCGGTATTTTGAAGTTAATAAATAATGAAGATTTAAAAGAAGAAATGGCTGAGAAGGGTTATCAACGCGTGCTTGAAGCATTAAATTGGAGAAGAGCAGCAGAATCGGTTTCGGAAATTTATGAGAATACAATTAAAAATTTTCAAAAATAATGCAAACGATTAGATTTAAAAATTTTGATTTTTATCCAAATCAAAAAATATTAGATATTGGCTGTGGACAAGGAAGACATTGTTTCGGAGCTTACATGCATGCAGATTTAGATGTTTATGGTATTGATATGGGCTTTGACGATGTAAAAAAAGCCTATGAAAATTTCGATCAATTCAATAAAAGATTAGATAAAAAAAGTTGCAACTTTATGGTTGGCAATGCAAAAACTTTGCCTTTTAAAGATAATTCATTTGATCATGTCGTTTGTTCTGAAGTTCTGGAGCACATAATTGATTATGAATCTGCTCTGAAAGAAATCAAGAGAGTGCTTAAACCCAATGGGACGTTTGCTTTGAGTGTTCCAAAGTTTTTCCCTGAATGGGTGTGCTGGAAATTAAGTAAAGATTATCAAAACGAGCCTGGCGGTCACGTAAGAATTTTCAAATACAGAGAATTAAAAAATTCTGTAATTTCCTTGGGCTTCAAATTCAATAAAAGGCATTGGGCACATGCTTTGCATTCTCCTTATTGGTGGATGCAATGTTATTTTTGGGAGACTAAAAAGCAATCGAAATTAATTAGCACGTATCATTCTTTTCTAATTTGGGACATGACTAAAAATCCTGTCATGACTAGACTGTTAGAATTTTTATTGCAACCAATTATAGGCAAAAGCGTTGTCATGTATTTTAAAAATTTAGAGGGCGATATTGAAAGATAAGGATTCTCTTTTACCGCTGGGAAATTATATTATTAAATGTCAAAACTCTGCCGGTGCAATTGCTTGGGAGCCGGATGGAAAAATAGATCCATGGGATCACACAGAATCAATAATGGGTCTAAATGTGCTGGGTATGGAAGTTGAAGCAAAAGCTGGATTTGATTGGCTTAAATCTTCTCAACTCCCTGATGGCTCATGGTATTCAGAATATAGAGAAAATGAAGTTGTAAACTTCAATAAAGAAACCAATTTCACGGCTTACATATCTTCCGGTGCTCTGCATCACTTTTTACACTTCGAAGATAATGCTTTTTTAGAGGAAATATGGCCCTTTTTAGAAAAGTCTACCAACTTCGTTCTTTCTGGCCAAACTTCTGAAGGAGACATTCTTTGGGCTAAGGATAAAAACGATATTTGGATGGATGATTCCCTCATTACTGGATGTTCATCAATTTATAAAAGTTTGAGAGATTTTACAGTTATAGCTGAAATTCTAGGAAAAAAAAATTATCGGCTCAATCATGAACTTAATTCGCTTAAAGATGCCTTAAGAAATAAGCCGCAAAGATTTGATAGATCATGGAAAAGTAAATCTAGATATAGTATGGATTGGTATTATCCAATACTTTGCGATATTTATAATAAAGAGGAATCTAAAGAGATCATTAAAAGAAAATGGAAAAATTTTGTTGTTCCAGGACTTGGGTGTAAGTGCGTAGAAGAAGAACCTTGGGTAACGATAGCTGAATCATGTGAATTAATAATGGCATTGAATAAAATTGGGGAGTTAAAACTCGCAAAGGTGATTTATGAGGATATTTTAAAGTTAGTTGATGAAGAAGATAGTTTGTTTTGGACCGGTTTTGTTTATAAAGACAAAAAGTACTGGCCAGTTGAAAAGCCTAGCTGGACTGCTGCTGCAGTAATTTTAGCGGCAAACTCAACTTTCAAAATAAATTCAAATGCTAACTTTTTTTAAAATTGCCAAGCTTTTAACCAATTTAATTTCTTCAAAATTTTTTGATTTTTTTGCCTCACAAAAAACTTCATAAGGGGGCCTGCCGCCATCGTTTGGATTTGGAAAAACATCATGAATCAATAAATATCCGCCCATAAGAATGTGGGGATGCCAACTTTCATAGTCGTCAAATGCAGCTTTTCTGCTATGCCCTCCATCAATAAAAACCATTCCTAACGGGAATTCCCATCGCTTGGATATTTCTCTTGAGTTTCCAACAATCGGCAAAATATAATTTTGCAAATTTGAACTTCTTAAATTGTTTATAAATTCAGGAAGTGTATTGAAACTAGAAATATTTTTATCATAGAGTTCTCTGTCATGGTATTCCTCCCCCATTTGATGCTCCTCAGAGCCCGTGTGATGATCTATCGTAAAGACTAAATTATTTGTGTCTTTGCAGGCGTTTCCCAAAAGTAAAGCCGATTTACCGCAATAAGTTCCGATTTCTAAACAAGGACCTAAGTTAGAGCATTTTTTAACAATTTTTACTAATTCTGCACCTTCAATATTGTCAAGAAAACCTTTAACAGTGTTTAATGTCATTTTTTTATAATAAATCATTAAAAATGTTTTCAAAAGTTCAAAGAAAAAAAGCATATGTAGAAAATGAAGAGGGATACTTTTCTTATTTTGAATTGGAAGGTGCTGACACTAGTGAGCCGTTAATATTCTTTCATGCAACTGGTTTGAACGCTGAAACTTATTTGAATCTCCTTGAAAAGATTCATTTAAAGTTAGATGGGAATAAAACTATTATTGCTTTTGATCAAAGGGGGCATGGAATAACTAACCTACTAGCTGATCCAAAAAAATTAACATCGTGGGATCAATACGCTGATGACGCGGAAGTATTTATAGAAAAAATAAATATTTCGTCAGCTATTTTTTTCGGTCACTCTATGGGTTCAATAGTTGCGGCAGAAGTTGCAAAGCGTAACAAATTTAAAATTTCAAATTTAATAATGCTCGATCCTGTGCTTTTTTACGATCCGTACACTTCGCTCTTTTCAGAGCTCAAAAATAAATTTATAACTCTCAGATCAAATACCAAGGTCTTAGGTGCTGCAAAGAGGAGAGATAAATTTGATAGTTTTAGTCAGGCAATGAGTCATTATGAGGGTAGAAGTATGTTTAAGACTTGGCCTTCGATCTCGCTTGAACATTATTTAAGCGGAGGGCTTGAAGAGGAAGGCCCAATTTTAAAACTTAGTTGCAATCCTGTTTGGGAAGCAAAAACTTTTGAGACGGTTTCATTCAAAACTTATAGAACTTTGAATGCATTAAATTTACCAATTTTAATTTTACGAGCTAAACATTTTTCAACCTTCTCATCTAAAGGAGTAAACTATCTAAATAAAAAACAAAATTTTAGCGTCTCAGAAGTTGAAGGTTCACATTTTTTCCCGATTGAAAATACAGAGGATACGAAAAATTTAATTCAAAAATTTATATCTTCGAATCATGTCTAATCCAGTAAACGTAATTTGTATGAAATGGGGAGACAAATATGATGCGTCCTATGTGAACAAGCTTTACAACATGGTTTCAAGGAATTTGGAAAGAGAATTCAGATTCATTTGTTTAACAGATGATAATTCTGGGCTTTCATCTGCCATAGAAGCTTTTGACATCCCAAAGTTAAATCTACCAGAAGGAATACCTGAAAGGGGCTGGACAAAATTAGTCACATTTTCAAAAAATATTTTCGATATCAAAGGACAATGTCTTTTTTTAGACTTAGACTTAATAGTTGTTGATAGTATCGATCAATTATTTGACTTATCGGGGGATTTTTTCATTATTAAAGATTTTGTAAAGAAAGATGCCACTGGTAATAGTTCAGTTTATAGATTTGAAATTGGAAAATTTTCTGATGTTTTAGATAATTTTGAAAAAAATTTTGAAAAAATAAGAGCAAAATATAGAAATGAGCAAGAATATTTATCTGATTATATGAAAAATAATCATTCCCTAGAGTACTGGCCTGTAGAATGGTGTCAAAGTTTTAAAAAAAATTGTGTTCAAAAAGGCTTGAAGCAGTTTTTTCTAACTCCACATTTGCCGAAAAAAGCTAAAATAATAATTTTTCATGGGAAACCTAATCCTCCCGAGGCTATCGAAGGTAAAAGTGGAAAATGGTACAGAAGGGTTTTACCCACACCTTGGGTTGCGGAACATTGGAGATAACTGGATGTCGATAGAATCTAAAAAACCTATTTCTCTGCAAACTTTGAGAGACCTGAAAAAAGTTGGAAAAAAGTTTGCGGCTTTAACTTCTTACGAATCAACTATGACTTCCATGATGTGTGATGCAGGGGTCGAATTGATTTTAGTGGGCGATAGTCTCGGAATGGTCATTCAAGGACATGATTCAACTGTCCCTGTTTCTATGGAAGATATTCTTTACCATTTAAGATGTGTGAAGAATGGAAACACCAATGCTCACATCATGGCAGATATGCCATTTATGAGTTATGCAACTGAGCAGCTTGCTTACACAAATGCGACAAGATTAATGCAGGGCGGAGCAAATAGCATCAAAGTTGAAGGAGGAGAAGTAATCCTAAAAATCACCGAACTCCTGGCTAGCAAAGGTATTCCGGTATGCGCACATATGGGTTTGACACCGCAGTCAATTAATAGAATTGGAGGATATTTTGTTCAAGGTAGAGATCCTTCTTCTCATGATAAATTTATTACCGAGGCAAAAGACTTAGAAAACGCAGGGGCAGAACTTCTACTCTTGGAATGTATTCCAATCGGTTTGACAAAAAAAATTGTTGATGCAGTTTCGATTCCAACAATTGGTATCGGGGCTGGACCTGCAACTGATGGACAAATAATGGTAGTTCATGATTTGCTTGGGATAACCTGCTTAGAAAAACCGCCTAAATTTATAAAAAACTTTTTAGAAGAGGGGGAAACGATACAAAGTGCTTTGCTAAATTATGTAAGAGACGTAAAAAGCATGGCTTACCCCTCACCAGAACATTGTTTTGAATAGTGATTGTCGTTAAATCTTTAGAAGAACTTTCAAACAATCCCTTCACGTCACCATTTGCTTTAGTGCCTACTATGGGAAATCTTCATGAAGGGCATATTAATCTTCTTGAAATAGCTAGAGAAAAAAATTTCCTTCCAGTAGTTTCAATTTTTGTAAATCCACTTCAATTCGGTCCGAATGAAGATTTAGATAAATATCCTAGGACTTTGGATAATGATTTGGAAATTTTAGAAAAAAATAATTGCCATGGCGTTTTTATTCCTCAAGAAAACGAAATTTTAAAAAACATTGAACCTCTTGAAGCTCCCTTTGCGGATAAACTTTGTGCCAAATCTAGGCCTGGGCATTTCAATGGTGTCATATCGATCGTTAATAAGCTTTTCCAAGTCACAAATCCACAAGCATGCGTTTTTGGAATGAAAGACTTTCAACAACAACTAATCATTCGGCATTTAATAAAAACTAAGCAATATGAGATACAGTTTTTAAGCGCTCCTGTTGTAAGAGACACAAATGGCTTGGCTTTATCTTCACGAAATAACTACCTTACAAGCAAAGAAAGAACAGAGGCTTCTAAAGTTTTTAAATTTCTTTCTGAGATTCAAGAAGAAATTAAACTATCGTTTAAAAAACAAAAAAAGATACTGCTTATAGATTTAGATACTATCAAAGACAATTATGTTCAAATAATTGAAAACAAAGGATTTAAGATAGATTACTTAGAAATCTTGGATTCTAAAACATTAGAAATTTGTCAAAATAACTCCACAAAAATTTTAATAGCAATTGCAGTTTTTTATAAACAAGTAAGGCTAATAGATAATCTCGTTTTAGATTTAAGTTCTTTTTCTTAAAAGGTCTGATGGATAGAAAGGCGCTTCGCTCTCTGGTCTATTTTTAAACCTTCTATGAAACCATAAATAGTTTTCTGGGTTTGAAAGAATATATTCTTCAATTTTTGAATTCATTATTTTTAAGTCCTCTTTCACATTTTCCTTTTTCAGGGGTAATTTTTCTAAAGCAACATGGTAACGAAATCCCCTTTTTTTTATTGAAAATAAATAAACGTCACAATTTACTCTTTTAGCTGCTAGGAAAGGAAATTTTACCGTTAACGCTTTGTGGCCAAAAAAATCTACAAAGATTGAACCCTTGTAACCATAATCTTGATCAGGAGCATAGAGACAAGCTTTTCCGTTTTTTAAAAAATTCAAAAGTTCAAGAATTTCGTTTGGCTCAAAAATTCTTTCTGTAAATTTTTTTCGGCTTGCTTTAAATAAATTATCAACAATTTTATTGCTTTGTGTTCGTGCCATACCTGAAACAGGCATAAATAAAGAAGCGACTCTCACAACCAAGTCCAAATTTGGAGTGTGCATAAATAGTAATAACCTTCCTTTTGATTTATCTAAATCTTCTGTTATGTTTTTTATTTCATCAAAGTTAATTATTAATTTTTTAAGCTTTTTATCTGAAGCCCAGAAAGCATTTAAAAATTCAAAAAGAGATTCTCCTAATCTAATAAAGCTTAGTTTAAGAATTGTATTTATTTCTTTTTCTGTTTTCTCAGGAAAACATTTTTGAAGATTCCATCTCGCTATTTCCCGTCTTTCGTCTGATTTCTTATAGAAAATCTTACCCAAAGCTTTTCCTATTAAATTTTGAATATTTTGAGGAAGAATATTCAAAAATTTTAATATTAGATAAATAAAATATTCCAATATTTTCATTATTTTATTTTATCGTACCCAATAGCATTAAATTAGTATTTTGTTTTATTGTGTCTGATAAAATTAACCAGGGATGGTCTTTTATAATCTTCTTCTATACTTTCTTTTTCCTTTTGCACTTTTGCGCTTATTTTCAAAAAAAGAATTCAATACGGCTGAGTTAAAAAGGATTAAAGAAAGGTTTGGCCCTAAACATTTAAAAAATTGTATACAACCCATTTGGATTCATGCTGTTTCAGTTGGAGAGGTTAAAGTAGCCGCACTTCTTATTAATGAATTAAAAAGTAATACCAATGGTTTAAATTTTTTGGTCACTACAACAACTGTGGCAGGTTCAAGAGAGTTTAATAAACTGTTTGGGCCTGAAGTTGCACATCAATACCTTCCTTTTGATCTTAATGGATTTACAAAGAAATTTGTCGATAAAATTAATCCAAAATGTTTGATTTTGGTGGAAACAGAAATTTGGCCAAATTTAATAAATAATTGCTTTAAGAATCGCATCCCCATCTTTCTTTTAAACGGGCGAATGTCAGATAGGTCGCTGCGTAAATATAAAAAATTAAAAAACTTTTTTAAAAAAATTTTTTCAAAACTAGATCTCGTTATCTCCCAAAGCCAGAAGGATTTAGAAAACTTTGAGAAGCTTGGCGTAAAACCTAATTCAATATCAATAGATTATTCTCTGAAATTCTCTAATTTCCAAAATGAAAATCATTTTGAGACAATAGAAATATTGCCAAGTAGATTTGAAAAAAAGGTTATCGTATGTGCAAGTACACATCCTAATGAGGAAGCTTTTTTAGTAGAAACTTTTTTAAAATTAGATTCAAAAAAATTTCATATGGTTTTGATACCAAGACACACTCATCGGTCGCCTGAGATTTCTGAGATTTTATCCAGAAAAAAAATAGATTATGAAATTTTTACTGATAGCTTGAATTTAGATGTTCAAGTCACGCTAGTGGATAGAATGGGATTTGTTGAAACTTTTTTTAGCGTCGCGGACATTGCATTTGTTGGCGGTACTCTGATACCTCATGGGGGGCAAAATTTTCTCGAGGCAGTCAAATTCGGATTGCCAATTTATTCTGGATCAAGTACTTACAATTTTGAGGAAATTTCTGAAGATTTGCAAAGCCTTCGAATTTTAAATATCATAGATTCTATAGAAGATTTAGCGCTGAAATGGGAGGAATTTTCATACAATCCGCAAATCAAAGAGCTAAGTCAAAACTATCTTTTATCTAGACAGGGAGCGGTCGAAAGATCAGTTGAAAAACTGTCCACTTTTTTAAAAGTTTAGTTGTTTATATTTGAGGGAGGGCATTTTGAAGTTTGTTACCGCAGTTATAAAACCATTAAAGCTGAATGAAGTTAGGTGCGCGCTCGACAAATTAAATATAACTGGTCTCACTGTTTCAGACGTGAAAGGTTTTGGAAGACAAAAAGGGACAACTGAATTATATAGAGGTCATGAATATAAAACTGATTTTCTGCCAAAGTTAAAGATTGAAGTTGCCTTAAAAGATTCTCAAGTTAATGACGTAATCGATGCAATTTCGGAAGTTGCTAACACTGGGAAGATTGGGGATGGAAAAATATTCGTTTATGATCTAGAGAAAGTAACTCGGATCAGGACTGGAGAGATTGACGAAGAAGCAATTTGAATCCAATTCATTTAAATTCCCTTTTTTCAAATAAAAACAAGTGAAACCGATAATTGCCATTTATGGTCCTACACATACTGGTAAAACAGATTTAGCGAATGCACTGTATGCCAAATTCCCTTCTGAACTAATAAGCGTTGATTCAGTACAAATTTATAAAAACTTTGATATTGGTAGCAATAAGCCTAGTCCAGAGGAAATAATAAAATTCCCTCATCACCTTATAGATATCTTGGAACCCAATGAGAATTTTTCTGTGGGTGATTTTAAAAAAAGAAGTTTAGAGATAATTCAAAGGGCGGATGAAGATTCAAAAATCCCCATCTTTGTCGGCGGAACGATGATGTATTTTTATAGTTTATTCGAAGGGCTTGCAGATTTACCGCCACGAGATGATTTAATTAGAGCAGAGTTAAATTGTGATTTAGAAACTTTTGGTCTTTCATCTTTATTTCAAAGGCTTGAGAAAATTGACCCAGAGGCTGCTTTAAAAATTCATCATCATGACACTCAGAGGATATTAAGAGCGTTAGAAGTTTGCATAATCACTAATGATAAATTTAGCGAAATTATTAAAAAGACTCATAAAAAAAATTTACTTGATCATAAGATTTTATCTTTCGCCATCGTCCCAAATAATAGAGTTAATTATAAGAACGAGTTAAAAATTAGATTCGAGACTATGTTGAAGAGAGGACTTGTCGATGAGGTAAAAAGTATCATTGAAAGATTTTCTAAAGACATACCGGCACTTAACGCTGTTGGATATAAACAATGTTTAGAGTTTATAGATGGTAATTTATCTGAAGAAGAATTTATTACAAAAAGCGTTAACGCAAGTTATCAATTAGCAAAGAGACAAATAACTTGGTTAAATAAACTGTCAACAACAAGAATCTTTGAAAAAGATGAAATGAATAAAGTTATAAAGATTGAATCTTTTTTACAAATCTAGTGTTTCTTTATTCTTGTTCAGCACATAAAATACGCACCTATGTCTTGGAATGATCAAAATAACAACGGCTCAAGAGATCCCTGGGGTAATAAAAATGATGCCCCAGACATCGATGAGGCTATAAAAAGATTCAAAGCAATTTTCGGCCCGATTTTTGGAGGAGGCGCTGGAGGTGGCGGCGGCAAAAAAATGAGCTCGTCGAAATACATTTCTTATTTTTTTATCGCTTTAATAGTTCTTTATGGTGCTGCTGGAATCTATACAGTAGATGCTCAAGAAGAAGCGGTAATTTTAAGATTCGGAGAGTACACAACAACTAAAGGTCCTGGGATTCATTGGAACCCTCCACTAATTGATACCAGATCTATTGTAAATACAGAAAAATTATTTACTCACACTACCAACTCATCAATGCTGACCAAAGACGAGAATATTGTAAATGTTGAAGTAGCAGTACAGTACAAGAGATCTAATCCTGTTTTTTTCCTGTTAGAAGCTTCAGCCCCTGAAGATAGTTTGTCTCAAGCCGCAGAATCAGCTCTTAGGCATGTGGTAGGCAGCAATACTATGGATAGTGTTTTAACTACCGGAAGAGAGCAAATTGCAATTGATGTCAGAAGTCGTTTACAGGAACGACTGAATACTTATCTCACAGGTATAGAGGTTGTAACGGTAACTATTCGAGAGTCTAGACCTCCAGAAGCCGTAAGAGCAGCATTTGACGACGTTGTAAAAGCAAGAGAAGATGAAGTGACTCTTAAAAACCAAGCTGAAACTTATGCTAATGAGATAGTTCCAATTGCTAGGGGTGCTGCGAAAAGAGCAATACAAGATGCAGAAGGTTACAAAGCTAAAGTTATAGCTGAAGCATCAGGAGAAGCTACAAGATTTGATCAGCTTTTAGCTGAGTATAAAAAGTCGCCAGATGTGACAAGAGAGAGGCTTTATTTAGACGCGGTTCAATCAGTAATGTCCAACAGTACAAAAGTAATGATTGATGTGAAAAATGGTAACAATATTATGTACTTACCTCTAGATCAGATAGCAGCTGCTTCTTCTTTACGACCTACAGAAGATCAAAATAATAACTCTACAACTAATGGTTTGAATCCAAATGCTATCGAAGATTTGACAGACAGGGTTATAGAGGAAATTAGAAAAAGACAAGAAAGGAGATAATATGGGCACGATGAGACTTGGATTGATAGGATTGGCTTTACTGTTGATCATTATCATTGCCAACAGCATATATATAGTTACAGACAAACAGACCGCTATTCTTCTTAGGTTTGGAGAAATTGTTAACCCTAAAATTGAATCGGGTTTACATTTCAAAGTTCCAATTTTGCATACTGTCAGGAAATTCGATTCGCGTGTTTTGACTTTAGACGCCATTCCACAGCCTTACTTCACCGCAGAAAAAAAACGTCTGATCGTCGATGCTTTCGTCAAATGGCGCATAACGGACAATGAACAGTTTTATATCACCTCATCAGGTGGACAACTCGGGGCCATGAGAACATTACTAACACAAAGGGTTGATGAAGGCTTAAGGAACCAATTTGGTGTTCGAACAGTCCAAGATGTAATTTCTGGTGAAAGAGATCAGTTGATGAACGCATTAACTCAAGATTTAAATATAGTTGCAAAGCAAGAACTAGGAATTGATGTAATTGATGTTAGAGTAAAGAAAATAGAACTTCCTAATGAAGTAAACGATTCTGTCTACAATAGAATGAGAACCGAAAGAGAAAGATTAGCACAAGAATTAAGAGCGGAAGGAAATGAAATAGCAGAAGAAATTAGAGCAAATGCAGATAAGGAAAGGACAGTAATTTTAGCAGAGGCTTACAAATTAGCTGAGATTCTCAAGGGAGAGGGCGATGCTCAAGCTACTGCAATATATGCCAAAGCTTTCGATAAAGATCCAGAATTTTATGAATTCACTAGGAGCTTAAATGCTTATCAATCTACTTTTCAGAATAAATCAGATGTTTTATTGATCGATCCTGAAAGTGATTTTTTCAAATATTTAGATAGTTCAACTGGATCGCAAGATCAACAATAATAATGCCTTCAAAATCTTCTAATCTTCCAGATGGAGTAGAAGATATAACTTCTTCTGAAGCGGTAGAGTTAGAGAAGTTGAAAAGGTCGCTTTTAGATTTTTATCAATCTAAAAACTTTCAGTTAACTTATCCTTCTTTGATTGAATTCGCGGATGCTATCGGTGGAGTTCAAAATGAATCTTTGAAAGATTCGGCTTTTACATTTTCTGACGATCTTTCAACCAAAGAATTAATTATCCGACCAGATATTTCTCAACAAATTGCAAGAATTGATCAGGCCGAAGCTTCTGATGGAGAAAAAAGATATTGTTATGTTGGAGAAGTTTTAAAAAAAAGAAAAGACTCATTTAGTAGATCTAGGATTACAGTGAAAGCCGGCATAGAAATTTTTGGAGGAGGCGATAATAAGTTTGAGACATTAAAATTATTGTCTGAGAGTATGGTTATTGGAAATTTAAAAGACTTAACTCTTTCATTTGGAAAAACAGAAATTCTTGATAGTATCTTAGAGCCTCTAAATTTAAGTCAAGAAGACAATTATTCCCTTGATAAAATAATCTCTTCTAAATCAAAGTCAGATTTATTAATTTGCTTAGATGAATTTAAAATTGAAAGAACGGTTGTCGATAAACTGCTGACTTTAATAGATTGCAATGGGGACTTATCTGTAATTTCAACTTTGAAGAAAATTCAAATAGATGAAAAAATTATTAACGAATTAGAAGAAATATGGAATTTTATTGACAATGAAACTTCTTTTAAACCGCACATAGATGTAACAGATTTTCCTGGCTTCAATTATCATAAAGGCCTTGTGTTTTCCGCTCATTCAGCTGACCTAGGATTTTCAATTGCCAATGGTGGAAATTATTTTTCTCAAACGGCATCTGGTTCAACCAGATCTGCCATAGGTTTTGATCAAGACATCATCGCGATGACAAAATTAAAGGTCAAAAAATGATAAATAATTTTGCTGTGTTAGGGCTACAGTGGGGTGACGAGGGTAAAGGAAAGATAGTTAATTTTTTATCAGATAGAGCTAATGCAGCTTGCAGATATCAAGGCGGGCATAATGCAGGTCACACCTTAATAATTAACGGTGAGAAAATAGTTCTGCATTTACTACCTTCGTCGATCTGCCATGAAAAAGCACTATCTTTAATTGGCAAAGGAGTTGTAATTTCTTGTGAAGCTTTGTTTGAGGAAATCGAAAAAATAGAACCAATTGCAAAAAATATTCATGAACGACTGAAGATAAGTCCCGCATGTTCTTTGATCCAGCCTTATCATATTTTAGTAGACCAGCTAAAAGAAAAATCAAATAGCTTTAATACCATTGGGACAACTTTAAGAGGAATAGGTCCAGCGTATGAAGATAAAGTAGCAAGACGTGCTATACGCATTTTAGACACATTATCTGAATCAAAACTTGAAGATAAATTGAAAGAAAATATTTCTTATTACAATTTTTGGTTAGAAAATTATTTTGGACATACGAAATTAGATTTTCAAAAAATTAAAGATGAAAATTTACAATATGGAGAAAAATTAACTCCACTTCTTGCCGATGTGTCCTCATTAATAAATGGATTAAATAATCAAGGGAAAAGAGTTTTGTTTGAAGGTGCCCAAGGGGCTTTGCTCGACGTAGATCAAGGAACTTATCCATTTGTTACTTCCAGTAATTGCTCTCCCGCAGGAATTGCCTCGGGAGCTGGCATCGGCCCCTTAGATGTTGGATATATTCTCGGAGTAGTTAAAGCTTATGTCACCAGAGTCGGAGAAGGACCCATGCCAACCGAAATTCATGATTCTATTGGCGCAGAAATCGCAACTAAAGGTGGCGAAGTAGGCGCTACGACTGGCAGACCAAGAAGGTGTGGATGGTTCGATGCAGTTACGGTCAAACGAATTATCAAAGCAAATAGTGTTTCTGCTTTGTGTTTAACAAAGATTGACGTTCTTGATTTTTTGGACACTATTAAAATTTGTGTTGATTACGATTTTAAAAACGGTTCTGGGGATTATGCTGAATGTATGGATTTGGCTGATGCGGAGCCTAAGTATATCGAGTGTAAGGGCTGGCAAACTTCATTAAAAGGAATCAATGAATTTGACTTACTTCCTCCAGAAGCAAAAGCTTTTGTGAAAAAAATAGAAGAGGTGTGTGAGTTACCCGTCGATGTTATTTCTACTGGTCCAGATGATCATGGCACGATCGTTCTAAATGAAGAAATTTAACTCTCGAATTTATCTAAAATAGCATTGATAAATTTGTAACTTGAATCCTGACCATATTTTTTAGCCAGGCGAATCGCTTCACTTAGGGAGATTGATCGATCAACAGTTTTTTGTTGCATTTCAAAAAGCATGGATCTCAAAATTGATAGTTCAATCTCTCCAATATCTTTTAGTTCAAGTTTTGAGTTTTGTTCAATCATCCTATCAATTGCTTGCTTATTTTGTTTAATTCCTTTCAAAACTATATTGAGATCGGATAAATCATATTTTTTGTTTCTTTCCTTGAGTTGTTTCATTACTTCAGTATTTGAAATGCCGCTTATCTCTTTTTGGTACAACGCTTGTAATAGTAGCTCTCTTTTCTTAGCCGGCGAAGGAATATCTTTTTGCTTAACCATTCAATTGATCTAATAGGTAAAGGGCGCTTAAAGCTAACTCTTTTCCTTTAGTTTTTGATCTTTCTAAAGCTTGCTCAATATTATTTGTAGTAAGAACTCCAAAAATAACAGGTTTATTTAAATCAATTCCTAAAGAAATTATTTGATCACTAATGGACTTTGCGATGATGTCAAAATGCGGAGTTTCTCCTTTGATGATTGCTCCGATAGTAATAATCGCATCGTATGATTTAGCTTGATTATTCACAATAAAAGGAATTTCAAAAGCCCCAGGAACGGTTACTTCTGAAAAATTCACCTTCAAGTTTTTTAGAGTTTGTTTGCAATCAGCAAGCATCGGTTGAATTACTTCTTCATTCCATTTAGTGCTGATAATTAAAACTTTTGACTCTGAGTAGTTATTTTTTAGTAAATCTAGATTTATATTCTTTTTCATTTTTCTATATATTTAACTACTTCTAGCCCAAAACCTGAGATCGATGGATATCTTGTTTTTGAACCAAGCAAGGCTATTTTATGCACTCCCAAATCTCTCAAAATTTGTGAGCCTGCTCCGATTCTTCTGACGTCAATTCCTCCAGGGATAGACTGTTTATAAGATTTTTTCAGGTCTTGAATTTCTTCTTCTTTGTTTTTACCGCCATCAATTAAAATGATTAATCCGGAACCATTTTTCCTGATTTTTTTCATTGCCTCATCTAAAGACCATCTAGAGCCGTATTCTTCTATCTGTAACATGTCGTGGAGGAAATTAGTCTGTTGAACCCTCACATAAGTAGGTTTGGTTTTTGAAATTTTACCTTTTTTTAAAACGACGTGAGTTTCTCCAGTGATTCCGTCTTTGTAAGAAATAATTGTAAATTTACCATGCTTGGTATTTACCAATTTTTGATTAACTTTCTCAACCGTTCTTTCGTTAATAATTCTGTAATTAATTAAGTCGGCTATCGTGCCAATTTTTAAATCATGCTTTTTACTAAATTCTATTAAGTCTTTTTTTCTAGCCATCGTTCCGTCTTCATTCATTACTTCTACAATGACTGCAGCGGGATTTAATCCAGCTAATCGACATAAATCCGTGCTGCCTTCAGTATGACCGGCTCTAGACAATACACCCCCATTGATTGCTTTGACAGGAAAAACATGACCCGGCGAGACAATCTCGCTGGCTTTTGCATTTGCTTTTGACGCAACTTTTATAGTCCTAGCTCTGTCTGCAGCAGAGATTCCAGTACTTATGCCTGATGCTGCTTCGATGGAAACAGTAAAACCAGTGCCGTGACCGCTTTTGTTTTCGGTTACCATTTGATTGAGGTTCAACTTTTTACATTTTTCCTCACTAAGAGCCAAGCAAATTAATCCTCTAGCATTCTTAGCCATAAAATTTATTTTTTCTGAGGTAACTTTTTCTCCAGCTAAAATGATGTCTCCCTCATTTTCTCGATCTTCATCATCCATTAAAAGGACCATTTTCCCTTTTTTGATGTCTCTGATAAGTTCTTCTGTTTTATTTAATCCCATTTTTGTTTTCTTCTTAAAATAATTTTTTTATCCACACCAATTTTTGTCGATTTTATTTTTTCATATTTATTTGATAACAAAGGATTCATCGAATTTACTCCGTTAAAAAAATAATCTGCGGTATTTGATAGCATCTTTGGAGAGATGTAAATAATAAACTCATCAATTAAATTAGCTTTTATAAAAGAAGAAAGAAGATTAGGACCCGCCTCGATTAAGATGTCTTGGTAATTTGATTTGATTAATTGAGAAGTTAAATCTTTTAAATCAACCTTTGATCCTTTCCCTTTAAGAAAACATATCTCGGTATTGGACATTTTTTTTAGACCATCGAATTGCTTTCCTTGGGTGGTAAAAATAATCTTTTTCGTTTTGTCTTGGAAAAACTTCATTCCTGTTAAATCATTACTGGAGTTGATTAAGACGGCTTTGTGGGGTTGGTTAAATCCTTTAGTATTGATAATTTTATTATTTCTTACGTTTAAGCTTGGATTATCATGCATTAAAGTTCCACTGCCAGTAATAATTAAATCCGAAATAGCTCTATAGTGTTGGGCATCTTTTCTTGAGGCTTTAGAGGTTATCCATTTGTTCCTTTTATTCTTAAAAGAGGTTTTACCATCTTTTGACATAGCTATTTTTGCTCTGATGTAAGGCTTATTGGAATTAATTCTTTTAAAAAATCCTTGGTTGATGTCAAGAGCTTTTTGTTTCAAATGACTTACTTTGAACCCGAATTTCTTTAATTCCTTTGTGCCTTGTTGAGACTTATCCTCATGACCAATAATTATTTCTTTAAAATTGTATTTTTTAAGTTCATCTACACATGGTGGAGTTTTGCCAGTTGTATTACAGGGCTCTAATGAAATATAGATGGAGCTTTGGTTTAATTTCTCTTCATAAGATTTTGGGTATTTTCTTTTCAGATTATTTATTGCGTTGATTTCAGCGTGAGAAGCGCCGTATTTTTCATACCAGCCTTTGCTTAGAATCTTATTTTCTTTTTCAATTACACAGCCGACGCTAACTCCAGGACGAGTTGAATATTGGCCAAGTTTTGCTGATTCATAGGCCAGAGTCATGAATTTTTTTTTAGTCATCAGAGAGCCGTTTTACTTCTTCGCTAAATTCTAATGGATCTTGAAAACTTCTATAAACTGACGCAAATCTAACAAAAGCTACTTCATCAACTTTTCTTAGGAACTTCATTACCGTTTCTCCTATTTGTTTGGAAGGTATTTCTCTTTCGCCTAGTGATCTGATTTCTTTTTTTATATCTTCAATTAATTTGAGGAAATCTTCTTGGCTCACTGGTCTTTTTTCTAAAGACCTTGCTATTCCCTCTTTCAGTTTAGTTTCATCAAAAGGCACTCTTGACTTGTCTTGTTTGATAATCTTTGGCATTACCAATTCAGACAATTCATAGGTAGTCCATCGCTCTTGACATCTTAGACATTCTCTTCTACGACGGATTTCATTTCCATCTGCTACTAGGCGAGAGTCGATTACCTTACTTTCTTCAAAGGTGCAAAAGGGGCAATGCATGATTTAGCGTGAATAGACTGGAAATTGTAAGCAGAGATCTCGAACCTCATTTTTGGTATTTTCTATGAGTTTAATGTTATCTACATCATGAATGATATCAGTGATCCACTTGGCAATCATGTTCATTTCGTTTTCTTTAAACCCTCTTCTTGTGACAGCTGGAGTACCTATTCTTATTCCAGAGGTCACGAAGGGAGACTGTGGATCGTTTGGCACCGAGTTTTTATTCACTGTGATATGGGCTTCGCCTAAAGCTGCATCCAAAACTTTTCCAGTTAAATTATTTTTAACTAAGTTAACTAAGAACATGTGATTTGCAGTTCCATTAGAAACAATGTCTATGTCATTAGCCATAAGCGCGCTACTTAATTTCTTTGCATTAGCAAGAATCTGTTTTTGATAGTCTATAAATTCGGGTTCCATTGCTTCTTTAAAGCAAACTGCTTTGGCCGCAATAATATGCATTAAAGGACCGCCTTGAGAACCAGGAAATAGAGCAGAATTTAGTTTTTTGTGAAGTTCTTCATTTTCACGAGCTAAAATCAGGCCGCCTCTGGGACCAATTAAAGTTTTGTGAGTTGTGGTAGTTACCACGTCTGCGTAGGGTACTGGACTTGGATAAAGCCCTGCAGCTACCAAACCAGATACGTGAGAAATGTCTGCAAGAAGGTAGGCCCCCACAGAATCGGCTATCTCTCTAAATTTTGGAAAATCTAATACGCCTGAAAATGCTGAGAAACCACAAATGATGAGCTTCGGTTTATGTTCATTAGCTAGTCTTTGAACTTCTTCATAATCTATATCGCCAGTCTCATCTATGCCATAACTATAAGATTCATAAATTTTTCCTGAAAAGTTTACCTTTGAACCATGAGTTAAATGACCGCCATGATCTAAACTCATTCCAAGAATTTTATCGCCAGCATTTAATAAAGCTAAGAAAACCGCAGCATTCGCACTAGCACCAGAATGAGGCTGAACGTTAGCAAAGTCTGCTTTAAACAGTTGTTTGGCTCGATCAATGGCAAGTTGCTCAGCTACGTCTACGAATTCACATCCGCCGTAATATCTTTTGCCGGGATAACCTTCTGCATACTTGTTTGTTAAAATGGAACCTTGAGCTTCTAAGATTCTTGGTGAAGCATAATTTTCTGAAGCAATAAGCTCAATGTGCTCTTCTTGACGCTTCTTTTCGCCTTCAAATGCCTCCCAAAGCTCTGAATCAAAACTTTCAATTGTGAAGTTGTTACCATACATATTCAAAATTATACCTTTAAGCAAAGGTATTTCTATGCCTTATTAGTTATAACCTTACTTCTTCTTTTCGGGTATAAGGCCTTACAAATTTTGCACTTCAAACCATAACAATCTCTTGCCGCACAATACTCTCGTCCATAAAAAATTATTTGTAGGTGTAAATTACCCCAATCTTTTTTTGGAAAGAGAGATTTTAAATCCTTCTCAGTTTGCTCTACAGATTTTCCCTTAGACAAGCCCCATCTTTGAGCGAGCCGATGAATGTGCGTATCAACTGCGAAAGCCGGATAACCAAAAGCCTGATTTAGGACTACGCTAGCAGTTTTATGACCAACCCCGGGCAGTTTTTCAAGATCGGTAAAATTGTCAGGAACTTTCGACTGATGCTGTTCAATAAGTATTTTTGAGGTTTGGATAATCGCTTTTGATTTTTTTGGAGCCAGACCGCACGATTTGATAATTTCGAGCACTTTCCTTTCCCCCAAAGAGAGCATTTTTTTTGGAGTCTTAGCTCGTTTGAAAAGGTCTTTTGTCACTATGTTTACTCTTTCATCAGTGCACTGGGCACTGAGCAATACTGCAATAAGTAACGTAAAAGGGTTTGTAAAATTTAGTGGAGGTCTTGGGTTAGGATAGAGTTTTGCTAATTTTTTTCTTATAAAATTTGCTTTTTCCTGTTTTGTCATGAAAAACGTACCTTTTTTTTGTAAATTTTATTAAATTCTAAAAAATTGAGTTTTAAATTATGATCAGTTTATCTAATTTTCAAAGCTTGTCTTCACATATTAGCTAGGGTATTATCAACTTTAATTAGGGGAGAAATCGCAATTATTTTAGTCATTTCTTCAAAATTTTTTTTAACTTAACTCATGAGGGAGGAGTTTTGAAAACATTTATTAAATATATAACAATAAGTGCCGCCTTAATGTTGCTTAACACTTTTGCGTTTGCCCAAACCGTTGAAGAAGTGACTGTGACTGCGGCAAGGAAAGAGCAGTCCGTTCAGGACGTTGCAATTTCTGTGCAGGCGATTTCGTCTGAAGATTTAGCGACTCAGCATATTGAAACAGGTGATGATCTTGCTACTACAATTCCTGGCTTTGGCTTTGCACAAGCTATTGGTTCCGGTGTTGGGGTAAAGATTAGAGGATTAACCTTTGAAACGATTGGTGCTGGTCAAACACAACCTGCTATTACCGCTCAAGACGGTCACCAAATCTTTAACCGTGCTTTCGGAACACTTGGTTTTTATGATGCAGAGCGAATTGAGGTGCTTGAAGGGCCTCAAGGGACGCTTTACGGAAGAAATTCAACCACTGGTTTAGTTAATTTTATTTCCGCAAAGCCTGGTGCTGATCAGTATCTTACTATTGGTGCCGGTCAAGACGGTTTGAGTAGATTCTCATTTGGAATGGACTATGATATTTCAGATACAGCTGTATTAAGAATAGCTGGAACAAAAATGGATCGTGACGGTGTAATTTTTAACGCCGGTACTCAAAACGATGTCGATGATCAAGATTCTTGGGGATTAAGATCTACGCTTGTCGTGCAAATGGACGATCGAAATGAACTTACTTTTAAGTATGAAAGAGCTAATATTAACGACTCTAGGCAAAACTTAGGTACTTCTGCTTGTAACAGAAATGCGTTCTTCGGATGTTCTCCAATTACAACTAGTCTGTCTCCTTTCATCAACAGTCCTGTAAACACTGGAGGAAGTGTATCTAACACTTTTAATCAACTTACTTTGATTAATTTCCAAGGCCTTGATCTTTTTGCAAACACTGTTGCAGCTAGAACAAACGATATTGACGTGATTAACAAAGATATTGACCCTTCAAGACAAGATAACTTTGAAATGGCTCAGTTATTCAATGTCACAGAATTGGATAACATGACAATTAAGTTGCAAGCGACTTACATTGACTCAGACTACTATCATTTAGATGATAACGATCACAGTAACGCAACAATTGGATTGAATGGTCCTTTTGGTCCAATGACAATCCCAACGCTTAGAACTAAGTGTCTTGGCACTTTAACAAATGTTACAACTGATCGAGCTTCAGAATGTTCTGATGCTTCAGGCTTCACCGAACAGTATGAAATAAACATTGTTTCAGACTTTGATGGAATGCATAACTTTACAGTTGGTGCTTATGATTTCCAAAATGAAGCCGACAACAGGTACACCATTCAAACTACAGCTTACTTATTGATGAATGATTTCGATCAGCATCCTTATTCAGCTTTGTTTGGCGGAACTCTTGACAACCATGCTGGTCAGAATTTCTATGCGGTACTAGCCGGAGCTTTTCAACAAAACGCAAACGCAATTCTGACTGCAGCGGGCCAAGGACAAGCTGCGTTAGCAACTCTTCTAACCGGTACAATAGGCCCAGGTATTGCTGCAGCTTGTGCTGCACAAGCGGCGGCGAATACGTCTCAAAATGGTACATGTATTAAAGACATGCCTGCAGAAGCTGGTGGGTTAATAAACGACCAAAGAACTGGCACTAACTCTACCGCAATTTACGGTGAGTACTACTTCACTCCTACTGATAATTTGAAATTCACTTTAGGTGGAAGATACATGGATGACAGGTTCATGACTAAAACAAGAAACGGTCTTTCGGATGGTGCTTATTCAGGTGCTGGAAACAATATTGTTGCAGCATGTAACACCACGGACTATGAAGCTTGTTGGCAAGCATCAGCAACCACATCAAGTGATAAAAATGAAACCTTCACTTATTTAGTCGGTGGTCAATATGACTACGATGCCGGTATGGTTTATGTCACTTACAAAACTGGTAACCGTATGGGGGGTTCAAATCCAGACGGTACTACTTTTGATGAGTCTGAATCAACTCAAATCGAGATTGGAACAAGAAACGTACTTCTTGGTGGTGCGATGCGTTTGAACGCAACGATGTTCTCTCAAGAAGTTGAAGACGCTCAATGGTCAATCATCAGAGGTAACTCAGCTTATACTGAATTGCATGATATGACTCACGAGGGTTTTCAAGTTAACTTACAAGCGTTTGTAACTCCTTCGACTATTTTGACAGTGAATGCTTTAACAACAGACAGTACTTTTGATACTCAAACTGGAACTGGAGTTGCTTCAGCTGCTCTTGGATACACTTATTATCAAGGTTCTCAGTCTGTAGATCCGCATAACCCAACTCAAGCCACTTCTTTCACCACTTATACTCAAGCTGAAATGGTTGGTCCTCTAGCTGGTGTGAAAACTGCAATTGACACTGCATGTGGTGCAGTCGCTGCTCTTGCACCCTTCTGTGCGACTGTTGGTTACGCAGTTGATAACAACGCAAACTGGTTTATCAACCCTACTGGATTGGTACAGCCAATGATAAACACTGTAACTGGTGCTGCAGCACAAAGAGTGTTTTCTGAAATAGGTGGTAATAAAGTTCCTGGTGCTGCTGATCTTGAGACTACTGTTCAATTAACTCAGCTTTATCAAGCCATGGGTGGATCTGGAACAGTTAACTTGTCTTATCATTATAAAGATGAAGTTGAAGGTGATATCTTCAATAATGACAGGTTTAGAACGCCTGACATGGAATACTTCAATTTCAACGCAACTTACGAACCTGACAATGCAGACTGGTATGTCAACTTGTGGGCTAGAAACCTAACTGACAAGAGATACATCAGTTCTGTTCAAAGAACTAGTAACTTGCAAGGAGCAAACCCTTTCATTACTTTTGCACAAGGTATGAAAGTAGGATTAGATTTTGGTTATAATTTCTAAAATCTAAATACAAAAAAAAAGCCCTGCTGTCGCGGGGCTTTTTTTTAAATGAGAATAGAATAACTAAATTAAATTATTTATAATCAATCTTCAGCATAACGCTGAGCAAATTAATTTTAGGAGAAATTATGAGAAATGTAGTGATTGTAGACAGTGTTAGAACTGGGCTAGCAAAATCATTTAGAGGGGGATTTAACCAAACCCGTGCAGACAACATGACTGCTCATTTAGTTGATGCTCTTTTAGAAAGAAATTCTGGATTAGATCCAGCAGCCGTGGAAGACATGATTTTAGGCTGTGGCGCACCCGAGGGAGCGCAAGGTCATAATATTGCAAGAAATGTTGCAGTTTTATCTAAATTACCCATAGAGGTAGGTGGTACGACTGTGAACAGATATTGTTCTTCAGGTTTACAGACTGTAGCTATGGCGGCCACTCAAGTTCAAAGTGGTTTTAGTGACTGTATTATCGCTGGAGGAGTAGAATCCATCTCTACAACACAAGGCAACACCAATATGCACATGTACGTGAATGACAAACTTGCCGCTGACGTGCCCGGAATTTATCATGCCATGGGCCAAACTGCTGAGTGCGTGGCAAAACGTTACAACGTGACTAGAGAAGCTCAAGATGAATACGCGCTTTCTAGCCAAGAAAGAACTGCAGCTGCTCAAGAAGCTGGTTTATATGACGATGAAATTATTCCAATGGATACAGTCATGAAATTAGTGAACAAAGAAACGGGAGCTGAAAAAGATGTGGAAGTCACGGTAGATCGTGATGATTGCAATCGTCCCGACACCACACTTGAAGGTCTATCATCTCTAAAACCAGTGTTTGATCCAGAAGGAGGTTCGGTTACCGCAGGAAATTCTTCTCAGTTGTCCGATGGTGCATCTGTCACATTAGTCATGAGCGAGGAAAAAGCTTTAGAAATGGGTTTAACGCCAAAGCTTTACTTCAGAGGATTTACCGTAGTTGGTTGCCAGCCAGACGAAATGGGAATAGGACCGGTTTATTCAATTCCAAAATTACTTAAGTCAGCGGATCTAAAACTTGAGGACATTGATCTTTGGGAGCTAAATGAAGCGTTTGCTTCCCAAGTTGTTTACATTAGAGATACTTTAGGTTTGCCTACAGAAAAATTAAATGTGAACGGTGGATCGATATCTATAGGACATCCTTTTGGCATGACTGGTTCGAGACAAGTTGGTCATATGGCTCGTGAACTTAACCGTAGAGAAGGCAAGTACGGTATCGTTACTATGTGTGTTGGCGGCGGTATGGGAGCCACTGGTCTTTTTGAGGCTTACAAGTCCTAACTTAGAATTTTTCCGTACCTTTTTATGAAAGATACGGACGAATTTAGTTTTTTAAAAGAAACTTTTAAATCTTTGGGGAATCAATATTTTGATTCCTCAGGGATTATAATCGGTCCTGGCGATGATGCTGGATTAGTAAAAAATACTCAAGAGACGATTTATTCTGTAGATACTTCAGTTGCCGGTGTCCATTTTCCAGAAAATTTATCTCCTGAGCACATTGCTTATAGGTCGGTCAGTACCGCAGCAAGCGATATTGTAGCTTGTGGGGGTATTTTAAAATGGATCTTAGTCGCTTTGACTGTAGAAAATGCAGATTTAGCTTGGATGCAAAATTTTGTTAAAGGGTTGAAAAAGTTTTCGGACGATTATGCTTGCCCAGTTTTGGGGGGAGATTTAAGTAAAGGCAAACAACAAAACGTAGCAGTAACTGTATGTGGTGCTATCGACCAAAAGAATTTTATGTCTCGTGATGGTGCAAAGATTGGCGATCAAGTTTTTGTCACTGGAACATTAGGTTTAGCAAAACAAGGATTAACAATTTTAAAATCAAATCCAAAAGAAATAGATTTGTCTTCGAAGAATGTTAGTAAATTTATTAATCCAAGTCTTAATTTTAAATTTAGCCAGGCAATTTCTTCATACGCAACTTCTTGCATTGACGTATCGGATGGTTTTATTTCAGATTTAGGACATATTTGTCAGGCTAGTAGAGTAGGCGCTTCAATTGATTCTGATTTGATCCCTATATATGGAGAATTAGAAGACGCTCTCACATGGGGGGATGACTATGAATTATGCTTTACTGCACCATCCAAGGCTCAATCTGATGTGTTTAATGCTGCTAAAGAATGCGGTGTTCAAGTTAGTCAAGTAGGAGAAATTACCGAGAAATTAGAATTAGAGATTTTACAAAATAGTCGTTTAGTAAGTTTTAGTAAAAGCGGCTACAATCATTTCGATGAGTAAAAGTTTTTCGGTCTTTTCATCTCCCTTTTCCTTTATTGCGACTTTATTCGGGATTGGTCGTTTACCAATTGCGCCAGGAACTTGGGGGTCGTTAGTTGCTCTTTGCTCATATATTTTTTTAGTAATTTATTTTGCTTGGAATTTGCAGATTGTAATATTAGTTACGGGTTTAATTATTTTTTTTTCAATTTGGATTTGTGAAAAAGCTACTCTTTCCTTACCTCAAAGTGAAAAAGATCAGAAGAGTATCGTTCTCGATGAATTTGCAGGACTTTGGGTTGCTTGTCTTCCTGCTGCTGGCATCTTAATGGTGAAGGAGCTTCTGTTATTTTCTTTATTGGCTTTTATATTCTTTCGAATATTTGACATTTGGAAGCCTGTACCTATAAATCTGATTGATAAAAACTTCAAAAATGGATTTGGTATAGTTGCTGATGATTTGATTGCTGGAGTTTATTCTGCAATTGTTACGAGTTTAATTTTTTATCTATTGTTTTAAGAATTCTTTCTTTATCAAGGCCTGCTTCTATTTTCTGATCTGATGGAGTGCCAATCGAAGGAAAATGATCAGGTATTCCAATATTTAAGATCTCGCAGGTTAACAAATTTTTATTCAAAATTTCATTGACCGCAGATCCAGCGCCTCCTGCCACAACGTTTTCTTCTAAAGTAACGAGAAGTTTATGCTTTTGAGCTAGAGATAAGATTAAGCTTTCGTCCAAGGGTTTAACAAAACGCATATCTATTAAACTTGAATTTAATTCATTAGATATTTCGCTAGCTAAATCTAAAAGAGAACCAAATGAGAGCAGGGCGATATCACTTTCGGTTTCCTTGATTATTCTAGCTTTTCCAATTTCTATAGTTGCATTAGTATTTTCTATTTTTTCACCAGGCCCGGAACCTCTGGGGTACCTAACTGCAACTGGACCTTTCAATAAATAACCCGTATTGAGCATTTTCCATAATTCATCTTCGTTTGCTGGAGTCATAACTGTTAAGTTGGGAATACACCTTAGAAAGGTAAGATCAAAGATTCCTGCATGTGTAGCTCCATCTTCACCGACAAAACCAGCTCTATCAATAGCCATTAAAACGTCTAAATTTTGAATAGCTACGTCGTGAATTAACTGGTCATAGGCTCTTTGTAAAAAAGTTGAATAAATAGCTAAAACCGGTTTTTTTCCAGCACACGCTAAGCCAGCTGCAAAAGTCATACTGTGTTGTTCTGCAATAGCAACATCATAGAATTGATCTGGGAAAGTTTTTGAAAAATTTACTAGTCCCGAGCCCTCTGTCATGGCCGGCGTTATGGCAATAAAATTTTTGTCATCTTGTGCAGTGTTGCAGGCCCAGTCGCCAAAGATGTCTGAATATTTTGTCTTTGTATTGATAATTTTTTCATTAGGAGAAGGCATTTTTGAAATCGCATGGTAACCGATAGGATCTTCTTCAGCAGGGAGATAGCCTTTACCCTTAGTTGTAATGATATGAAGAAATTTAGGACCTTTTAAAGTTTTTAGGTTATTTAGAGTTTCAATTAAAAAATTTAAGTCATGTCCATCAATTGGACCAATGTAATGGAAGCCCAACTCCTCAAAAATTGCTCCAGGTGTAAACATTCCTTTGAAATGGATTTCAGCTTTACTTGCAAACCTTTTAGCTGATGGAATAAATCTCAAAGCCTTTTTTCCTCCTTCTCTAATTTGTGTATACCATTTACTTGACCAAATTTTGTTTAAATAATTTGAAATGCCTCCAATATTATTTGAAATAGACATATTGTTGTCATTCAAAATTATTAATAGATCATCGTCTTCAAGAGAACCTGCGTGCGCTAAAGCTTCAAATGCCATACCGCCAGTAATTGCCCCGTCACCGATAACAGCAATCTGCTTATGAATATCTGAATTTTCAGCACGAGACATTCCTAAGGCAGCGCTTATAGAAGTGCTGGAGTGACCTACACCAAAAGCATCATGGGCGCTTTCATCCCGAGAAGGAAAGGGATGCAATCCGTTTTTCTTACGAATTGTATTTAAACTTTTTTTTCGTCCTGTGAGGATTTTATGAGGATAAGCCTGATGGCCAACATCCCAAATTATTTTATCTGAGGGTGAATCAAAAACATGATGTAAAGCAACAGACAACTCTACTACTCCTAAGCCAGCTCCGAAATGACCACCAGATTGACCAACAGAATAAAGTAAAAATTCTCTTACTTCATCAGCAAGCTCATAGAGTTCTTTTTTTGTGAGTTCTCCTATGTCATCAGGTAAATTTAATTTATCCAACAAAGGTGTTGTAGGGGAGTCAGTTGGTATTTCACTGAAACTTTTCATTTATGACTGCCTTTGAACTATTAGATGACACAAGTTTTCAAGTTTTTCAGTATCATATGGTAAAGACGAGAGGATTTTTACAGCTTCTTTAGAAAGGTTATCAGCTTTATTTTGGGATTTTTCTATTCCTAAAATAGAGGCATATGTAGATTTATTTTTGATTTGATCTGATCCAACAGGCTTTCCAATTTCTTTCTCTTTTCCAATCACGTCTAAAATGTCGTCTCTTATTTGAAACGCTAACCCAAATTTTTTAGCAAAAATTATTAATTTTTTTACTTCATCAGGTTTAATGCCTTTTTTTAAATTGCAAACTGATAACACACAAGCCTCAATTAGCTTTCCGGTTTTTAGGTAATGAAGTTTATCTAGGTCTTTTTCGCTTAACTTTTTACCTTCGGCTTGGATATCTAAGTTTTGTCCTTCAACCATTCCCTTAGGGCCGCAAGCTCTTGCAAAAATATTTATTATTTCGCACTTTGAGGAGGCAGATAAGTTTTCATCTTTTATTGAAGTTAGTATTTCTAAGGATAATGGCTGTATTGCATCGCCAGCTAAAATAGCTACTGCTTCACTAAATTTCTTATGACAGCTAGGTTTGCCTCGTCTAAAATCATCATCATCCATAGCAGGCAAGTCGTCATGAATGAGCGAATAGCAATGAATTAATTCTCCAGCTGCAGCCATTAGGTCTATTGTCTTGTTTTTTACTTCAACTTTTAAAGATTCTGCCATTAGTAGCATCAACTGGGGCCGCATTCTTTTGCCACCATTCATCACAGAATAATGAATTGCTTCAGTTATCTCAGAAAAATTTTTTTTTGGAAGTGAATCGATTAGAGCTTTATCTATTCTAGAAAGGTTTTTTTCTAGATATTCAACTTTTTTATTCATCTTCGAAAGCTTCTAAGTCTATTGACCCATCTTTACTCTCGACAAGTTTTTGAATTTTTAATTCAGCTTTTGATAGTAGATTTTGACAATGCTTTGTTAGCTTTACTCCCTCTTCAAATGTTTTAATCGATTGTTCCAATGGGAGGTCACCGTTTTCTAGATCGGAGACAATCTGTTCTAATTTTTTCAAAGAAGTTTCAAAATCTTTGTTATTTTCTTGTTTACTCATTTATCAAAGAGTTTGATTTTACAGATTTAGTTTGTACAAAGAAATGTTTTATTTTTTCAGGAAGCATTAACCAACAAGGTGTTAATATCAATGTTAAAAAAGCTGAAAAGGTTAGACCCCAGACAACGGCAAAAGACATTGGACTCCACCATTCTGCGACTCTGCCCCCAATCTCAACATCTCGAGCTAATAAGTCTACCCCAAAGCCTGAAGCCAAGGGTAGCAAGCCAATAACAGTTGTTGCGGTTGTAAGAATTATCGGTCGAAGTCTTTGAGACGCAGTTCTAATTATTATTTCCTTCAAAGGAGTATTTTTGTTTTCCCGTCTTAAAATATTAAAAGTGTCTACCAAAACAATATTATTGTTAACCACAATTCCAGCAAGCGCTATTATTCCAAGATTTGTGAAAAGAAAGCTCATTGGAGTTTGAGTTATTGTAAGCCCAAGGTAAACCCCAGCTGTTGATAGAAAAATTGCTGAAATTACAATCCACACTTGAAAAAAACTGTTGAGTTGAATTGTTAAAAGTATAGCCATTAGAAAAACGCCAATTGCAGCGGCGCCTCTCATAAAAGCTGCATTTTTGTCAGTTTCTTCCTGTTCTCCGCCAAAAATAAATTCTAAGTCATTATATTCCTGAGCATCTTCAATCCATTGATTAAGAAGGGGAATAACGTCATGAGTTAACGCTCCAGGCGCATAATCTGCAGCTATAGTGAAAGCTCTTTCCCCAGAAACTCTTCTTATATAAGGAGCTTCATATTCTGGTTCATATGATACAAAACTGCTGAGTGGTACCGAACCAAAATTAGTAAGCACGTTTAGGTTCTCAAACATGTCCAATCTTCTTTCTTCTTTTGGAAATCTAATTCTAATGTCCAATTCTTCGTCTACGTCGTCTGGTCTATATTCTCCAACTTTTACACCATTTGTCATGAATTGAATTGCAGCACCGATATCAGCAGTTTCTACACCATACTGCGAAGCTTTTTCTTTATCGATTTTAATCTTCCATTTTAATTGCTTGGTAGGAATAGTAGTGTAAGTATTCATAACACCGGGAATACTATTTTTCATGTAGTTAGCCAAAGCTTCAGTTGCTTCATAAACCATATCGTAATCACTGCCAAAGACATCTATTTCGATCGGAGAACCAACTGGAGGTCCGTTGTTTCTCTCTCTGATGGTGACATTTAAGCCGGGAGTATCCTTTAATTTGTCTTGTAATTCTAATAATACGTCTGCTCCAGATTGAACATGAACATCTTTATCAAATGGCATTTCAATAAAGATTGCGCCCAGTCTGTCTGAGTTGCCTCTTTCCCTGGGATCGTCGGTTCCTGCCTGTTGCATGCTTATTGTTTCTGGGCCAGGCACAGTCATTACAACTTCTTGAACTTCCTGCAAGAAGCTAAACTTTTCCTCTGTATTTAAATTACCTCTGCCCTCTACTTCAACAATAATTGTGTCTGGATCTTCTTCTACGAAAAAGTTTCCACCTGGACCATGTTGAAAAAATACAACATAAATACTGATAACAATGAGAAAAATGAAAGTAATTACTTTGAGAGGGTATTCTAAAACTTTATCTAAAAATCTCGCATACCTTCCAGTGAAACCTCCAAGAGATTTTGGATCTCCAGATTCTAAGACCAAAGAATTTTCTAAAGATTTATTGTTTCTATTTCCGAGGTTTCCAAAAATAGATCCTATAGCAGGAGTAAATATTAACGCGTAAAGAATGGAGCCACTTAAAACCGCTACAAGAGTTACAATCATTGGCCTCATAAACTGACCTGACATGCCCTCCCAAAAAATAAATGGGAAAAAGATTGCTAATGTAGTCAAAATGGAAACAACAACAGGCCAAAACATTCTAGTTCCTGCAATTCTGTAAGCTTCTTTTTTATCATATCCTTCGCTCATTTTTCTATCAGCGTATTCAACAACCACAACCGCTCCATCTATTAACATACCCAATGAAATTAAAATTCCGAAACAGACCATAAAATTGAATGTGTACCCAATGGGAGATAAGAAAAGACAAGCAAATAAAATACAAGTTGGAATTGATAAGCCTACAAGTAAAGATGATCTTATGCCCATAGCAGCAACCACTAAAGTCATAACTAACACTAGCGCAGTCATGATATTTCCCATTAATTCTGAGACTAATTCAACAGACATGTCGGTTCGGTCTTCAGTTATTATGATTTCCATACCTTCGGGTAAGAATTTTTTTGCTTCATCAACAATGTTGTTAACTTGTCGAGCAACTACAACTTCTCTGGCATCACTTTTTTTAAAAATGGTGACAGCAACAGCTCTTTCTCCATTAACATTTGCTATTGAGTCTTTATCCTTGAAAGTTCTTTTGAGCTTTACTAAGTCATCTAAAGTGACTACTGCATTATTGTCTTCTAGTATGGGTATATTTCCAACATCTTCTAAGGTTTCAAAAACTGAAGGAACTGAGACGTAAAATTCTCCTGTGCTAGAAACTATTTTTCCTGCGGGAATAGCTTTATTGTTCTGTGATATTGCATTGTATAAAACGTAGGGAGATACTCGATAACTATCTAATTTTGTTTTATTTATTTCGGCTTCAAGCACTTCATCTGGAATTCCATTGATATTTGCCTCTAGAATGCCAGGAAGCTTTTCTATTTCATCTTGTAAGGATTTTGCTAAGTTGAGTAATTCTCTGTCTGTTGCATTTTGCGACGCGATATTTATATTCATCACAGGAAATTCATCCAGTGTAAATTCTATTACTTGAGGTTGTTCCGCATCCTGTGGTAATTCTGGAATTACTTCATCTACAACGTCTTTGACATCTTGGACTGATTTTTCAACTGGATATTCGGTAGGGAATTCTAATATGATGTAAGACATGCTTTCCCTGCTGTAGGACTCTATTTTTACAAGTTCATCGACGGTTTTTAACTTATTCTCAAGAGGTTTAGCTATTAATCTCTCTGCATCCTCAGGAGAAACACCGTCATAAAATGTACTAACGAAAACATAAGGAATATTTATGTCGGCATAAGCTGAAGCGGGAATTTGAGATAAGGAAGCAAAACCACTTGCTATGATGAAAGACAGAATTGTGAAGGTAGATCTATACCTTTCTATAAAAAAGTTAATTAAGCTTTTCATTAGGATTTAATCTTTGATCCAAAGCGAAATTTACTTTTTCTCCGTCGTTTACATAATCTTGACCTGCTGTGATAATTTTAGATGAAGAAGGCAATCCTGAAACCCATACTCCATTTTTTGTATCCTGAATCAAATCAATTTTTTTAAATTCTACTGTACCTTGACTAGAAATTAACCTTACGCCCAAATTTCCTTGATCATCAAGTCTCAAAATAGAAAGAGGGACTAAATTTGCTAATTGTTCTTTACCTGAAATGAAAATCTTTGCAGAGGCTCCATCTTTTATAAGATTTTGTTTATTCTCTACTTCAACTTCAATTCTAAATGTGTGAGTTACGGGGTTAGCAGATGAAGCAATATAAGAAATTTTTCCATTGAACTTATTTCCATCTATTGTTTCAATGAGCGCAGGCGAACCTTTTGAAATGTTCATAAGATCAGATTCAGAAATCTCACCAGCAAGAATCATAGGGTCTAGGTCAAGTAAAGTGGCACAAGTACTTCCTCGAGTTAAAAAATCTCCTTCATCAATTGCAATTCTGTCAACTATGCCATCAAAGGGAGCTTTAATTGAAGCGTTATCCAATTCTAGTTTTGCTCTTTCAAAATTAGATTTAATATTCTGGAGTTGGTTAGACGAATATAAGCCTTCATCAAATAATTTTTCGGCGGATTTAAATTCTAATTCTGCTTTTTTAAAAAAAGATTCTTTTTCTGCAACGAATAAAGAACAAATTACATCTCCTTTTCTTACGAAAGAGCCTTGTTGAATGGGTAGGGCAGTCACTTTTCCAGAAGTTTCAGATTTTAATTCAACTTTCTTATCAGCCTCGGCAAATCCTTTGATTAAAATTTCTTCTTGATAAGGAATAGAGTTTTGATTAATAACCCTGACGGTAATATCGTCTTTTACAATTTCTTGAGTCTGAATTTCGGGTTGATAGAAATAGCCAGATATCATCCAAATCATTGCAAAAGATATGAACATAATGGACCACTCAATGTTAGATCGAGTAGTAAGGTAATTTTTAAAGGCCAATAATTTAGTCATTGCAAAGCGTATAATATATTTTAAGTTTACACTGTCAACATATAAGTTAACAGCGCTAACATTACTATAAGTGTAAAAATTTTTATCTCAAGGAATTAAGGAATTAATTAATAAGCTTATTCTTTAATTTTTGAATCTGAGTAAGTTGTGCAGTCTTATTGGGTTTAATTTTTATATCTTTAGGGAGTTCGGGAAAATTAGGATTATTAAAAACTTTTCCATTTATAAAGTCTTCTACAAAGACATTGTAATTTGACACAAATTCTTTATAAGATTCTTTTTCTGGCTGAGTCCAAAGAAAATCCCAGCCCGTCTCAGAACCAATGTAAAAAACAATAGGATGCGACCAAGTAAATTTTTCAAAATTATTCTTGGCATTGCATGCTTCTCTGTAAGCCTGAGTAACATTTGGAATTCCGCTTAGCTTAGTTTTTGATTCTTTGCACGTGATCATTAACTTAGACAAGCTCGGAAGGAATTCAGATGAGGTCATCAAAAAATTAACGCTATCGAAAATTATCTTTTCTTCAAATTTTTGTAACTGACTCAGCCAAAGTTGTTTAGCTAAATTTAAACTATTCTTATCAGGGTAAGCCTTATGAAATTGATTATGGTAAGTAACTTCAAGCTGAGTAAAAATTAGATTTATTAGCTCTACTTTATTGTTTGGTACTTTTATACTCGACATCTACTGCCCATTCTCTATCGTTTAATCTAGATATGATACCAGAGGCTTTGGGATTTTTTTTGAACCATTTATATTTCACATGTTGAATGAATTTTGAATTCCAGGACGTCATTATCTCATTTGAATCAATCCAAAAAATTCTAAATTCCGCAAGCTGTTGTTTTGCAAATTTTTTATTTATCTTTGCCATCTTCAATACATCATAACAACTCGGATCGGGCTCCCAATTTTTAGTCATTTTTTTTGGTTTATTTTTATCATTTATTTTATTAGTAAATTTTGCCCATTCTTTTCTTACATGATTTATAAATAAAGTATTCCATACGTCAGACTTAAATTTTTTCTCTCGCCAGAATAAAATGAATTCAGGAATTGAATTTGAAATGAATTCTTCTGAAACTTCAGAAGATTTTAAAATACTGACTGCATCCATATTTGGAACCCAAGATTTTTCTAATAAAGTTTTTTTATTCGGTTGAAAGTTTTTTTTATTAATCTTTTTTTGTTCTGAAATTAGAAATTTTAAGATTTCATCTCTCGTAGAATTTTTTTGTTTGTTTAATGATATTTGTTTTTTCAAAAACTCTAAATTAGTTTGAATAGTTTTCTTTTTGATTCCTAGTTGTTTCGCTTGAAAACTTATCTCTCTTAAAAATGAAGCTGAATTGTCTTTTATAGGTTGAGTAGTATTTATAGGTCGAGTTTTTATAATCTTTAAAGAGAAAGATTCGTTGTTATTTTCAATGAGATTTAATTTTTCTAACCTATGAAGACTTACATTTATTTTTGATTTAGAAATGTAGGAGAGAACCTCAATTAATTTTTTCTTAGAAATTTTTTTATTATCTTCTGACTTAATTTTTTCAAAAATTATGGCTTCTTCTAATCCTATAGATTCTGCAATTTCTTTTGAAAAGGAATGATGATTTGGGAAATCTCCCATTAAGCTGATTTGTTTAGTTTTTTTCTTCTGGTCTCAATCGCCTTAGACAGTTGATTAATCATTATTTCGGTATCTTTCCAGCCTACGCATGCATCAGTAACACTTTGCCCATATTTTATTTTATTCAAAGGGCCAATTTTTTGATTTCCCTCTTCTAAATGGCTTTCTATCATAACTCCAAAAATGCGATCTTCTCCAGACGAAATTTGATTAGAGATATCCTTGTTAACTATTAGTTGTCTTTTAAATTGTTTTTTACTGTTACCGTGACTCATGTCAATCATCATTTTAGAAGATTTACCGGCTTTTTCTAATTCATTGGAAGTAGAATCTACAAAAGACGCTTCATAATTTGTATCAGACCCTCCTCTTAAGATTACATGACAATCTTCATTTCCAGACGAATTAAAAATTGCAGATTTACCTTCTTTTGTTATTGATAAAAAAATATGAGAATTTGAAGCTGAACCAATAGCATCAATAGCTACTTGAATTGAGCCATTCGTTGAGTTTTTGAATCCTACAGGACAAGACAAGCCAGAAGCTAGCTCTCTGTGAATTTGACTTTCAGTTGTTCTAGCCCCAATTGCTCCCCATGAAATTAGGTCGGCAATGTATTGAGGGGTAATCATGTCTAAGAACTCGGTACCTGCTGGCAATCCAAGGTTATTAATATCTAAAAGGACTTTTCTTGCTTTTCTAAGTCCTAAGTTCACATCATAACTGTTATTTAAATTTGGATCGTTTATTAAACCTTTCCAGCCAACAGTCGTTCTGGGTTTTTCAAAATAAACTCGCATAACAATTTTTAAATTATCTGAAAATTTAACTTCTAAACTTTTTAATCTTTCAGCATATTCTATTGCTGACTCTGGGTCATGAATTGAACACGGACCAACTACAACAACTAATCGGTCATCATTTCCGTGCAAAATATCTGAGATTTCTCTTCTAGATTTAAAAACTAGTTCAGATGCTTCTGGAGAAATTGGAATTTCTGAAGTAACTTCATTAGGAGGAGAGACCTCCATAAGTCCAGTAATTCTGGTATTATCAGTTAAATATTGCATTGCTCAGAAGACAGATTGTAAACATTTTGACTTTAAATTAAAGCTTTATTAACAATTAATGATCAAGATCAAAGCTATTCAGGAAAACCCTAAAGTTGGAGACATTGAAGGGAATACTGAGTTACTAGAAAGACACTTAGAATCCGCCAAAGAAGAAGGTGTGGATCTATTAGTGTTTTCTGAAATGTTTTTGTCGGGTTATCCACCTGAAGATCTAGTAATGAGAGAAGATTTTCTCCATGAAATGAAGAGATCAATAGATTCAATTATTCCTAAAACTAAAGAAATTTCATTGATTTTTGGGGCTCCAGTTAGAGAGGATAATCAACTTTACAATGCAGCTATTTTTGTACAGGATGGAAAATTTGTAGATTCTTATTTCAAACAAATTCTACCTAACTATAAAGAGTTTGATGAAAAAAGATATTTTGAAAAAGGCACAAAAAACAAAATTATGTCAATTAATGGCGTTTCTATTGGGATCTCTATTTGCGAAGACATTTGGTCAGAAGATTTTGTAAAAAGACTAGTAGATGAGGGAGCTGAAATTATTTTAAATTTGAGTGCTTCACCCTTCACAATATCAAAAAAAGAGACACGTCTCCAAATGCTTGAAGATTATTATGAAAAATATAATCGTCCAATAATTTATGTCAATCAAACTGGGGGCCAAGACGAATTAGTTTTTGACGGCTCTTCTTTAGTCGTCGGGCTTGAGGATAATAATTCTAAAATTTTGAATAGTTTCAAAACTGATTCTATTTCTCTTAATTATGATGAATTAAAATTTATTTCCACAACAAACGAAGAAAATTTAAATCCGAACAAATTAGATGATATTTATGATGCTTTGGTTTTGGGAACCAGGGATTATGTCGAAAAAAATGGTTTCAAAGGAGTCATCATTGGCTCTTCGGGGGGAATCGATTCGGCATTAACGACAGTTATTGCTCACGATGCTCTTGGAAAGGAAAAAGTTAAAACAGTGATGATGCCTTTTGATTACACTTCAGACATTAGCCTAGAAGATGCTAAATCTTTGGCAATGAATTTAGAAATTAGTCATTCTGAAATTTCTATAAAAGAAATGTTTGAAGCTTTCAATAAAGGTCTCAGCACATCGTTTAATGGGCTAAAAGCAGATAAAACTGAAGAAAACTTACAATCAAGATGTAGAGGAGTTACTTTAATGGCGCTATCAAATAAATTAGGGTATCTAGTTTTGACTACGGGAAATAAAAGTGAAGCTGCTGTTGGTTATTCAACTTTGTATGGCGATACAGCTGGAGGATTTTCTGTTTTGAAGGATGTCAGCAAAACTTTAGTTTATGAATTGGCTAAATATAGAAATAAGAGATCTGTTGTCATTCCTCAAAGGATTATAGATAGGCCTCCTTCAGCTGAATTAGCTCCAGATCAAAAGGATACAGATTCTTTACCAGATTATGATCGATTAGACCCCATCGTAGAAATGTATGTTGAAAAAGATAAAAGTATTCAAGAAATCATAGGTGAGGGTTTTGATGAGAATGAGGTTAGGAAGATAGTTTCTCTAGTAGATTTCAATGAATACAAGAGACGTCAGGCTCCTTTGGGTATCAAAATTTCAGATAGAAACTTTGGTAAGGACAGGCGATACCCAATAACCAACGCGTGGAAACCCTAAATATAGTATTAAATATAATTTAAAACACTATATGATGGGCAAAATAGCCTAAAAAGCTTTATAATTTCCTTCATATATGGATAATTCAATTGAATTAAAACCATTACAACAAGAATTAAATCTCGCTGTACTTAACGGCGAGGAAATTTCTTTTTCCGCTGATGATCTGTATATACCTCCGAATGCTTTAAAAATTTTTTTAGAATCATTCGAAGGGCCCCTTGATTTACTTTTATATTTCATAAGAAAGCAAAATTTAGACATTTTAGATATTAACGTACTTGAAATTACAAACCAGTATGTCCGATACATTGATCTGATGGAAAAAATTCAATTTGATTTAGCCGGCGAATACTTAGTTATGGCTGCTTATCTAACTGAAATCAAATCAAGAATGATGCTTCCTAAAGAAAATGACTCTGAAGATGAAGAGAACGATCCTAGATCAGAGCTAATAAGAAGACTGCAAGAATACGAGCGATATAAAACTGTTTCAAAAAGTCTCGATGAAATGCCAAGAGCTGGAAGAGATTTTTATCTCGCTTCTTCTGCGCTTCCCGAATTTGAATCAAGTAAAAACTTGCCAAATGTGGATTTAGATCAGTTATCTAATGTTTTTGCAGAACTTGTCCAAAGACAGAAACTTTCGGCCAGTCATGTAATTGAATTTGAAAAGCTTTCGACACGAGAAAAGATGTCGTACATTTTAGATTTATTGATTAAAGAGAAAAATATTGAATTTCATAAATTATGCGACTTAAAAGAGGGAAAAATAGGGATAATTGTTAATTTTCTAGCTCTTTTGGAATTGGCCAAAGACTCTCTAATTCGAATAATTCAATCTAAAGATTTTGGAATAATCAATCTTTCTTCTAAAGATGAGGTGCATTAATAAATGGAACTTGAAAATATATTAGAGTCTCTTTATTTTTCTGCATCTAGACCAATCAGTACTTCAGAGGTGCTTAAAATTCTAGATGATCCAGCCTATGATCTTAAGTCTGTTAAAGATGCAATAACTAATTTAGAAAAAAAATATCAAGATAGTAGTTTCGAATTAGTAAAAGTGGCCAGTGGTCATCGTTTTCGTATAAAACAAAAATATTCTCCGTGGATTTCAAAACTTTGGTCAGAAAAACCTCAAAAATATTCTAGAGCTTTATTGGAAACTTTATCTTTAATTGCTTATAAACAACCCATTACTAGAGGTGAAATTGAAGAGGTGAGAGGTGTTTCCGTGAGTAGTCAAATTATTAGGACCTTGCTCGATAGATCTTGGATAAAGG
>MDTE01003385.1_pt1 | contig 53232 bp, 49 predicted proteins | sample 811231 | NCBI WGS metagenome assembly MDTE01 (sample SAMN05326651, study PRJNA326480) | marine metagenome | isolation source: seawater | place: Indian Ocean: Red Sea | collected 2010 | reverse complement strand
GGTCGTGGATCGTCCGTGGAATCTCACGCCGTCATGGGACTCTCTCCTGGCGGTGGCGGCCTTGGGCGTACTCATCACAACGCTTGCGTACATCGTGTACTTCCGGTTGGTGCGCTCCGTCGGAGCGACTTTCGTTTCGTTCGTGAATTACCTGATACCTCCGATCGGCGTCGGACTTGGAGTCATGATTGCCGGGGAGACTCCTTCTCTCCGCTCGCTCCTTGCCCTGTTGATAATCTTCACTGGGATCGCGGCGGCGCGACGCCCGTAACGCTGCGGCCTAGTTACCGAGTCCGAGGACGTCCATCATCGAGTAGAAGCCGGGTGATTTTCCATCCAGCCAGAGCGCGGCCATTATCGCGCCGCGTGCGAAAATTGCGCGGTCGGTTGCCTTGTGGGTCAGTTCAATCCGCTCGTTGTCGGCGGCGAAAATGACGGAATGTTCGCCTGCGACATTACCTCCCCGCAGCACAGCATAGCCGATGTCGCCCCGCCGCCGCTCGCCGGTAATTCCGTCGCGGCCGCGGTCCGCGACATCATCATGCGAGACACCTCGACCTGCCGCTGCTGCCCGGCCCAGCGCCAGCGCGGTACCGGAAGGGGCATCCACTTTGTGTCGGTGGTGCATCTCAAGAACGTCGATGTCGAAGTCGGGCCCGAGAACATTGGCGACCTGTTCGGTCAACGCCAGCAGGAGATTTACGCCGACACTCATGTTTGCGGCGCGAACGATCGCCGTTTTCGAGGCGGCCTCCACGATTGCCGCTTCCTGTTTCGGTGCGAGTCCGGTCGTGCCGGCCACCCACGCCGTGCCCGTTGCTGCTGCGATCTCGGCGTGATGTGCGGTCGCCGAGGGCGACGTGAAGTCCAGGACCACATCTGCAGTCTCGAAGACCAGCCGTGTGTCGCGGCTGACCGTAAGTCCGAGAGTCCCAAGTCCTGCAAGCTCCCCAAGGTCAAGCCCGATGGCCTCGCTGTCTGCGTGCTCGCTGCCGCCGGAGAGAGCACAGCGCTCGTGCTCGGCCACCTGCCACATCAGTGCTCGACCCATTCGGCCGGCGCAGCCGGTAATCCCGACCTTGATCTCGTTCGTCATGTTGGCGGACCTCCCGCAACGCAGATTTGACTTCCACCTTAGCCGTTGGGGGAACGCAAGAAAATGGAGTGATTGGGGATGTCTTCGGGCCGACAGCGTCTCAGTCGGTCAGGTCTTCCCACATCTCCTTGACCTTGGAGAGGAAGCTCTCAGATTCGGGGTTGGTCTTGTCGCTGCCACCCTTCTCGAATTCCTGCAGAAGCTCTTTCTGGCGAGGCGTCAAATTGCGCGGCGTTTCGACGGTCGCCTGTATATAGAGATCGCCTACACCGCGGCCGCGAAGCGCCGGCATACCCTTGCTCTTCAACCGGAACTGCGTCCCAGTCTGCGTGCTCGCCGGGATCGAGACTCGGGACCGCTTGCCGTCGAGAGTGGGGACTTCCACCTCGCCTCCTAGCGCTGCGGTCGTCATGGGAATGGGAACCCGGCAATAGAGGTTCAGGCCGTCGCGCTGAAACAGGGCGTGCTGCTGGACCGAGATAAAGATGTAGAGGTCTCCCGCCGGCGCGCCGCGCAACCCGGCCTCACCCTCTCCGGACAGACGAATTCGGGTTCCATCCTCGACGCCCTGCGGGATATCGACGTTCAGGGTGCGTGATTTCGCTGTACGGCCGCTACCGCGACAAGACGGGCAGGGGTCGTCAATAACGTACCCCGCGCCCTGGCAGGCAGGGCATGTCCGTTCGATCGTGAAAAAGCCCTGTTGAGCGCGGACCTTACCGACGCCTTGGCAGGTGCCGCACGCTTTCGGATCGGCTGCGTTGCGCGCGCCTGTGCCGCTGCAGTCATCGCACGAAACGGAAGACGGCACGTCGATTTCGGCCTTGCGGCCCTTGAATGCGTCCTCGAGCGAGATTTCAAGGTTGTAGCGGAGGTCCGCGCCCCGTGAACTGCCACCGCTCGATCGACGCTGGCCGCCCGTGAACTCGCCGAAAAGGTCATCGAAGACATCCGCAAAGGATCCACCGCCGAAGGAGAATTCGAATCCGCCCGCGCCGGGCCCAGAGGACTGATCGAAAGCCGCGTGGCCGAACTGGTCGTATGCGACGCGTTTTTGCTCGTCCGATAGGACGTCGTAGGCCTCGCTGACCTCCTTGAACTTCTGCTCGGCGGCCGTGTCATCCGGATTCTGGTCCGGATGATACTTCATGGCGAGTTTGCGATAGGCCTTCTTGATCTCGTCCGTGGAGGCACCACGCTGGACACCCAGAAGCTCGTAGTAGTCCGATTTAGCCATGCACTAGGTTCCGGCGTGCGAGAGTCGCAGACAGGGTCCGAGAAAAGGCGGGTGCGTGCCCGACATGATCCGGTTGACGATCGCGTTAAGCAGACTTGTCCTGCTTCTCCTCGTCGTCCACTTCCTCGAAGTCGGCATCGACAACGTTGTCAGCGCCGCCCATCGGGCTTTCGGGTTCATCGGGTGCTTCGCCGGATGAAGGTTCGGCCATCGTCTCGTCGGCGCCGGCTTCTTCGTTTTGAGCCTTGTACATCGCTTCGCCAAGTTTCATCGATGACTGGGCCAGCGCTTGTGACTTGCTCTGGATTTCGTCGGCATCTTCGCCTTCCATTGCCGATTTCAAGGCTTCGAGATCGCTCTCGATGGCCGACTTCTCTTCGGCACTGACCTGGTCGCCGAATTCCTCGAGACTTTTCTCCGTGGCATGGACCAGTGCTTCCGCCTGGTTTCGGTTTTCCGCAAGTTCGCGGCGCTTCTGGTCCTCCGAAGCGTGCGCCTCTGCGTCCTGCACCATTTGGTCGATCTCGTCATCGGAGAGGCCGCCGGAGGCCTGAATACGAATCTGCTGCTCTTTGCCGGTGCCTTTGTCCTTAGCCGAAACATTGACGATGCCGTTGGCGTCGATGTCGAAGGTGACCTCGATCTGCGGCACGCCGCGAGGCGCCGGGGGAATACCGACCAGGTCGAACTGGCCCAGCAGCTTGTTGTCTGAAGCCATTTCCCGCTCGCCCTGGAATACGCGGATCGTAACGGCGTTCTGACTGTCCTCCGCCGTCGAAAAAACCTGACTCTTTTTGGTCGGAATGGTTGTGTTGCGCTCGATCAGCCGGGTGAAAACCCCGCCCAGCGTCTCGATCCCGAGCGACAGCGGTGTCACGTCGAGAAGCAGGACGTCCTTGATGTCGCCCTGCAGCACGCCCGCCTGGATGGCGGCGCCCAAAGCGACGACCTCGTCCGGATTCACGCCCTTGTGAGGCTCACGCCCGAAGAAATTCTTCACGGTCTCGATCACTTTGGGCATGCGGGTCATCCCGCCCACCAGCACGACCTCCTGAATATCGCCGGCAGAAAGTCCGGCGTCCTTCAGCGCGTGTTTGCAGGGATCGACAGTCCGCTCGACCAGATCCTCGACCAGAGCCTCGAGCTTGGCCCGCGTGAGTTTCATGGTGAGGTGCTTGGGGCCCGACTGGTCGGCCGTAATAAACGGGAGATTCACCTCCGTCTGAGTCGAGCTCGACAGTTCGATCTTCGCCTTCTCAGCGGCCTCCTTGAGCCGCTGAAGGGCAAGTTTGTCCTGGCGGAGATCTATGCCCTGCTCTTTCTTGAATTCATCCGCGAGGTAATCGATGACACGTTTGTCGAAATCCTCGCCGCCGAGGAAGGTGTCGCCGTTCGTGGATTTGACCTCGAATACGCCGTCACCGAGTTCCAGGATGGAGACATCGAAGGTCCCGCCGCCGAGGTCGTAAACCGCAATGACGCGATTGTCGCCCTTGTCCAGGCCGTAGGCCAGGGCCGCAGCCGTGGGCTCGTTGATGATGCGTTTGACGTCTAGGCCCGCAATCCGGCCGGCGTCCTTGGTGGCCTGCCGCTGAGCATCGTTGAAGTAGGCGGGGACCGTGATGACGGCCTCATTGACCGGCTCGCCCAGGTTGGCCTCAGCGGTCTCCTTCATCTTCTGCAGGATGAAGGCGCTGATCTGGCTCGGTGCGTAGTCTTCGTTTCGTGCTGCCACCCAGGCGTCGCCACTGTCCGCTTTGACGATCTTGTAGGGCACCATGTCGATGTCCTTCTGGGTCATCGGATCATCGAAAGTGCGGCCGATCAGACGTTTGATCGCAAACAGTGTGTTTTCGGGGTTCGTAACGGCCTGGCGCTTGGCGGCCTGTCCAACCAGCCGTTCGCCGTCCTCGGTGAATGCCACCATCGAGGGCGTGGTGCGTCCGCCCTCAGAATTCTCGACGACCTTCGAATCGCCGCCTTCCATCACGGCAATACACGAATTGGTGGTGCCGAGATCGATGCCGATAATTTTGCCCATGACAAACCCCTTTCGTGGCGATTCCAAGCGACCCTATACGGCTTCGCCCGAAACCCCTGAGCTGTTCAACTTTGGAAGTCTCTGACCCGTGCTGAAGCGCTGACGGCTTATACTGATGGCTTATATAAGTATCGGCTCCTGTCCCCGCAAGGACTCTGAAGCCCAAAAGTCGCATCGATTTCCGTATCTTAAGTGGATCATCCATCTGCGCATTTGCGAACGAGCGTACGATTCAACCATGAACCCGCCGGCATGATCATTTCCGCCAGTTATCGCACCGATATTCCTGCCTTCTACGGCGATCGGTTCATGGGGCGTTTCGACGCGGGTACGTGCCGGGTCGCCAATCCATACGGCGGCCGGGACTTCATGGTTTCCCTTGCTCCTGACGACGTCGACGGCTTTGTCTTCTGGACACGCAATCCAGCGCCCTTTGTCGCGGCTCTGAACAAAATCAGCCATCATGGGATTACGTTTGTGGTCTATTTCACCGTTGTCGGATATCCCCAGGAGATCGATCGGTCCGTTCCTCGGCTCGAAACCCAGATCGAGTCATTCATTCGGATAGCCCGCGATTTCGGGCCTCATGTCCTGGTCTGGCGATATGACCCGGTCGTACTGAGTTCGCTGACAACCCTCGATTTTCACACCCAGAACTTTTGCAGAATCTGTACGCAGTTGGCGGGCTCAACTGACGAGGTCGTGATTTATTTCGTCAATCCTTATCGGAAGTCCCGCCGAAATCTGGATGCCGCAGCTCGCCAGTCCGGATTTGCCTGGCGGCAAACCAGCGAGTCTGAAGCTGCTGTCCTGACACAGGAATTCGCCACGATCGCGACGTCCAATGGAATGCGTCTGACGATCTGCGCGCAGCCGCAATACCTGATCACACCGGCAAGTCCAGCGAAATGTATCGATGCTGACCGACTGTCCCGGGTCGCCGGAAGGGAGATTTCGGCCTGGCAAAAAGGAAACAGGCCCGGTTGTCTCTGCGATGAGTCCCGGCATATCGGGGCCTACGACACATGCGCCCATGGGTGTACCCACTGCTATGCAGTGAATGACCGGTCACGCGCGATGGCGGCGCTCAAACAGCACAACCCGGAATCAGAAACACTATCTTTCGCTGCGCCAACCAGCACCGCTTCTCGTACGAACGTTCGATAAATACGTGCGGGCAAGCCGCAATCATGACCGGGTTGTTGGTTTCGGACTCGAAACGGACCTTCTAGGCTTTAGTGTCGACCGTCGTGCCGCTCTCGGCCTCTGGTGGCGTGTCGGGCCCATCCGCGTCACTGTCCTGACCCGCGGGTTTTTTGGCAACGCCGACCATGGCCGGTCGAAGTAGACGTTCCCCGATGACATAACCCAACTGGGCGACCTGGACGACCGTGCCCGGTTCTGCGTCCGCGCTTTCCACCTCATACATGGCCTGGTGAAAGTTGTGGTCGAATTTCTCACCCAGCGGATCGATCTGGCTTATTCCGTGGCGATCCATCGTCGTCTGGAGTTCCCGCTGCGTAAGCTCAACGCCCTGAAATAATGTTTGCATGGCTTCGCTACTGGCCCGGGTCTCCTCTGGGACCGCTTCCAAAGCGCGCGAGAGGTTATCTGCAACCGCCAGCACATCGCGGGCAAAGCTCGCAATGGCGTATTTGGCGGTATCCTCCTTCTCCCGTTGCGCCCGCCGACGCGTGTTCTCAGCATCGGCAAGCGCGCGCAGCAGTTGGTCCTTGAGATCGCCGATCTGTTCGGTCGGTGATGGCTCGGCCGTTTCGGATGGGACTTCCTGTGAGTCTTCCTCCACGGGAGCCGCGTGTTCCTCCACCGGTTCAGAGGACTTGTTCTCCACCCCGTCTTCGGGAGCCTCTTCTGCACCGTCGTTCACCGAACCGGTTTCCGCCTTCTTATCGTTCAAGCGCTTGATCTCCGAGTTGTCGTTGGCACTTTCATCTATGCCCGTATTCATTCATCCATTCCGTCGTTCGAGTTTAGCTGACCAGCCCTCCCACGACCTTGGCAGTGTAATCGACCATCGGGATGACGCGGGCATAGTTGAGCCGTTTTGGTCCAATCACGCCGATGGCGCCAATGACCATGTTGTGCGAATTGCTGTATGGCGCAACGACCAGGGAACAGCCGGCCATGTTGAACAGCTTGTTTTCAGCGCCGATGTATATCTGGACACCTTCGCCCCCTTCTGCAAGTTCCAGCAGGTGGACGACTTCATTCTTGGTTTCCAACGCGTCGTAAAGTTCGCGCACGCGCTCCAGATCTTCGATGGCATTCACGTCCTCCAGCAATCGTGCCTGGCCCCGGACGATCAGGGTTTCATGGGTGGAGTCGCCGCCCCAGGTCGCCAATCCGGCCTCGACAATTTTTGCCGTCAGTTGATTGAGCTCTGCCCGATCGGCTTCGAGTTCGTTGACGATGCTGAGGCGTGCCTCATCGAGTGTCAGCCCCATCAGACGGGCACTCAAGTAGTTCGACGCTTCCACCAGGACCGAGGGGGGAAGGTCGACCGGAGTCTCGATGACGCGGTTTTCGACAAGGCCGTCGTGGCTCACCAGGATGACCAGCGCGCGCCCCGGCGACAGGCTGACGAATTCCGCCTGTTTAAGCGCCGCGTCTTTCCGTTTCGGCGCGACCACCAGGCCGGTGTAGTGGGACAGGCCCGACAACAGCTGTGAGGCTTCGGTCAAAACTTCTTCCGTGCCTCTCCCTGCCGCTGCGCATCTCGCCTCAATGTCGACACGCTCCTGTTCGGTCAGGTTGCCAACCTCCAGCAGGCCGTCGACGAAAAATCGCAAGCCGGCTTCCGTGGGTAAACGGCCCGCCGACGTATGGGGTGAAAAGAGCATGCCGTCCCGCTCCAGGTCGGCCATGACATGCCGAATGGATGCCGGCGACAGCGTGATGGGTAGACGGTCCGCGATCGTTCTGGATCCCACCGGTTCGCCGGTCTCCACATAGACCTCGACGATCTGGCGCAAGACTTCGCGGGAGCGTTCGCTAAGCTCCGTAATCATCTTCGTCTCGAACTCCGGATGAAAGGCGCCATAACCCTTCGCCCCACGTTGATTTGAATGTAGTAATGGGGTTTCTCTCCGTCAACGTGTTGTGCCACCAATGTGGCACACCAATCTGGTCAGCCGACCCGAACTGACGGTACGCATCGCTGGGCGCAGATTCGGGTAGATGAATGCCGCAGGACGAGAACATCACGTCGCTATCCATCGTCGATACGGGCAGGGCGCTCGCATCGGGTGAGCTGACCGCATTGGAGGCCACGGAGGCGCATCTCGAGCGCATCGCGCGGCTGCAGCCCGAGATCAATTGTTTCATCGCCAGTGAGCCGGACACGGCGCGCACTGCCGCAGAAAACGTGGATCGGACCATTTCCAACGGTGGATACCAAGGCGGTCTGCAAGGAGTGCCGCTAGCCCATAAGGATGTGTTCTTTCGCACGAACGTTCCCGTAACCTCGGGAATGCGGGTTCTGGATTCCCCGGTGCCGTTCACCGCAACTCTGATCGATCGTCTGGACTCTGCCGGAGCGGTCAATCTCGGGCGCCTCAATCTCGACGAGTTCGCGGGTCTCGGCAAGAACGAGCACTTCGGCCGCTGCGTCAACCCGTGGAGTGCCGACCACATAAGCGGTGGTTCCTCAAGCGGGCCCGGGGTCGCTGTCGCGGCGCGAGTCGCTTGTGGTGCGATCGGCTCTGATGCGGGAGGATCAATCCGCATGCCCGCGGCGATGTGCGGTGTCGTCGGCCTCAAACCGACCTTCGGATTGGTCAGCCGCTACGGCAACGTCCACACGACATGGTCGGTGGACTGTCTTGGCCCGCTGACCCGGACCGTTGAGGATTGCGCCATTGTTCTGCAGGCAATCGCTGGCCAGGACCCTGAAGATCCCACCACCGCCGAGATTCGAGTGCCAGACTACCGCGCGTCGCTGACCGGCAGATTGGATGGACTCAAGATTGGCCGGGCTGTGGGCACGCCATTCGACACGGTCGACAGCGAAGTCACTTCGGCTATCGCTGAAGCCCTGATTGTGCTCCGCGACCTAGGTGCCGAGATCATCGATGTCACGATTCCCAATATTGCCGAACTCAACGACCTCCAGCAGGTTCTCACCAAGGCCGAACGCGCTACGATTTACAGCCGCGCACTACGCGACCGGCCCGAGGATGTCTCGTTCACCGCCCGCAGTGTTCTGTACGAAGGATTCTTGATCCCCGCCACCCGCTACCTTGAAGCCGTTTCTCTCCGTGGCGCGCTCCTGGAGGAACATCTCGCTGCCGTTCATGGCCAGGTGGATGTTCTCATCACACCCGTCATCGGAACGCCGGTTCCGGCCATTGCGGAAATCGAAACCGCTGACGCCGACGAACTCGAGCGAACCTTTACGGGCTCAGCGGCATGCGTGCGGTTTGCCAGCTACCTCGGCATTCCGGGTATGTCGGTCCCCTGTGGATTCACGTCGAATGGGTTGCCAACGGCTTTCCAGTTGTTGGGACCGCCGTTCTCCGAAAGCCGGCTGTTCCGGATTGGTCACGCCTATCAACAGGCGACCACCTGGCACACCATGGCACCACCAATCTGAACGGCAAACTGCGATCCCTACGGGGCGTCACTGGACCAGAGCCAACCTTACCTATAGAACCTGAGAACTCAGCAACCGTCGGCAATTTCAGGGGTATGGCATGCGTCCATCAGGCCGTCGCCCGGACGAACTTCGTGAGATAATCCTCGAGCCTGGCTTTTCCAAGCACGCTGAAGGTTCATGCATGGCACGGTTTGGTGACACGCACGTCCTGTGTACAGCCAGCCTGGATGAGAGGGTTCCCCCCTGGTTGCGCAATTCGGGTCGGGGCTGGGTGACGGCCGAATATGGCATGCTGCCGCGTTCCACCCACGAGCGGACCGACCGAGAAGCGGCACGTGGGCGCCAGGGCGGTCGCACACTCGAAATTCAACGATTGATTGGGCGAAGCCTTCGCGCCGTTGTCGATCTCAAGGCATTCGGCGAACGACAGATCAAGGTCGACTGCGACGTCATTCAAGCCGACGGCGGCACGCGGACCGCTGCAATTACCGGATCCTACGTTGCTCTGGCACAGGCGTTCGTCCAGATGCAGGCCGACGGCATCGTGCAGGGCGACCCCTTTTCGGATCATGTCGTGGCGATCAGCTGCGGCATCTTCGACGGTGTCTCTGTGCTCGATCTCGATTATGCCGAGGACTCGAACGCCGACGCTGACGCGAATTTCGTGCTGACCGGCTCGGGCGCAATCGTTGAGGTTCAGGGAACGGCGGAGAAGGAGCCATTCACCGAACAGCAGTTCCTGGAACTGCTCTCGTTGGCGAAAGCAGGTTGCGCGCGACTTGTGGATATGCAGCGCGCGGCGCTCGGGCCGGCGTCCTGAGATAGCTGACGGGTTAATCCCTTGGCGCGATTCTTCCGTGAGAGAAGGCTGGTCATCGCTAGCCACAATCCAGGCAAAGTCCGCGAAATGGACGAACTGCTCAGCCCCTTCGACATCGACATCGTTGCCGCGGCATCACTTTGCCTGGCTGAGCCGGTGGAAGATGGTCAGTCGTTCGGCGAAAACGCCTGCATCAAGGCGCTGGCCTCCGCGACAGCAAGCAGCCTGCCGGCGCTGGCCGACGATTCAGGTCTCGTCGTACATGCACTCGACGGCGAACCCGGGATTTATTCGGCGCGATGGGCGGGTCCGGACAAGAACTTCCATCATGCGATGGCCGAGGTCGAGCGGCGCCTGGGGCAATCTGAGTCTGATAATCGCGGCGCGCACTTCACGTCGGCATTGTGCCTCGCGTGGCCCGATGGCCACGTCGAGGTGTTCGTCGGCCGTGTCGATGGGCGCTTGGTATGGCCGCCGCGGGGTGAAAAAGGTTTTGGCTACGACCCCATGTTCGTCGCTGATGGCCATGACCTGACATTCGGCGAAATGGACCCGGGCGAGAAACACGCCATCAGCCATCGTGCGAATGCCTTTCGCAAGTTGGTCGATGCCTGCTTTGAGCGCTGAGTCCTCGGGTCCAATGGCGACGTCGCCCAGCGATCGATCCGTGGACCCGATTGATGGCGGTTTCGGCATATATGTGCACTGGCCGTTCTGCGTATCGAAGTGCCCCTATTGCGATTTCAACAGCCACGTCCGGGAGTCGATCGACCAGGAGGGCTGGCGCAGGGCCCTGGTCCGCGATCTCGAACACGCACTGGACAGCATTACGGTGTCCACGGATCAGAAATTGACGAGTGTGTTCTTCGGCGGGGGTACACCCTCTTTGATGGAGCCGGACCTTGTGGCCGGCGTCTTGGGCGCTTTGAAAGACCGGAGCCTGTTGGGCGACGACACGGAGGTAACCCTGGAGGCGAACCCGTCGTCAGCCGACGCCGAACGCTTCGAGGGTTACAGTGAAAGCGGCGTCAATCGACTTTCCGTGGGCGTTCAAGCGCTCGACGACGGTGCGTTGCGCTTTCTCGGGAGGCGTCATGACGTGACCGAGGCCTTGGGCGCGGTCGAGACGGCTCGTGAAGTTTTCGACCGGGTTTCCTTCGATCTCATCTATGCCCGCCAAGGACAAACCCCCACCGCCTGGCGGGAGGAGCTCAAGCGGGTGCTCGCCCTGAAGCCCACTCACGTCTCTCTTTATCAATTGACCATCGAACGAGGAACGCGTTTTCACGAGGCGCATGCGCGCGGTGACCTGGTTTTGCCCGATGAAGATGATGCTGCCGAAATGTACGAGGACACCGTGTCGCAATGCGGGGAAGTTGGTCTCCAGGCCTACGAGGTTTCGAATTTTGCATTCCCGGGTGAAGAGTGCCGGCACAATCTGATCTATTGGCGCTCGGGAGACTGGCTCGGGGTGGGGCCGGGCGCGCACGGGCGTATGGGCATGGGGGAAAACCGCGTTGCGTTGCGGCAGTGGCGCAGTCCCGAAAAATGGCGTGATGCCGTGGAGGATTCCGGATCTGGCCTCGAGGCTGTGGAAGCCCTGAATGAATCGGACCGTGCGGCGGAAGCGCTCATGATGGGAATGCGCTTGACCGAGGGGGTCTCGGCGAAACGGTTTGAGCGGATTGTCGGGACGTCACTGTGGGATGGCATCAACAGTGACCGGCTCGACGAACTCGTTGCAGGAGGATTTCTTGAGCGGACGACGAAGGGGATCCGGGCGACCGCGCGCGGGCGAAACGTTCTCAATACGCTGGTCACTGAACTCCTGATCTGACGGTTCTGTCTCGGTGTAGGCTGGGATATCACTCGATCGATTGTCGTTGACGAGCCCGAGACAAATCCTACTTAACGGAATGAAGACCACCCCCGAGCCGGAGTTTCATAAATGACTGCCATGGGCCGCCGATCGATCTTGCAGGGTGGCCTGGCAATTCTGGGTCACGCCGTTCTGCCGACGGCACGAGCCGGGGACGACGTGTGGGTCCCGACGCCTGCGCAGACTGCCGGACCGTTTTATCCTGTCGCCCTGCCCGACGATATCGATCAGGATTTGATTCAAATTGCGACGCAGGCCGGTCCTGCCAAGGGCATTGTCACGATGATTTCGGGGCGTGTGTTGGATGTCCGGGGTACGCCCTTGGCGGGCGCCCAGATTGAGATTTGGCAGTGCGATGCCAACGGCCGTTATATTCATTCTGCGGATTCCGGTCGTGGTCTCTCGGACCCGGGATTTCAAGGCTACGGACGCGCGGTCACGTAGTCGGACGGCTCTTACTGGTTCCGTACGATCCGCCCCGTGCCCTACACGGGTCGGACTCCACACATTCATTTCACTGTTCAGACGCGGGACGGTCGTCGCCTGACAACGCAAATGTACGTTGCCGGCGAGGGGTCCAATGCCAGGGATTGTCTTTACCGTCGGTTGCCGAACGATGCCGCGCGTCGGTCCCTGACGGTCGCCTTGGTACCGGCACCCCAGGTCTCTCCCGGCGCACTCGCGGGGCGGTTCGATATCATCTTCGCCTGAGTTCCGGTATCCGATTTCGGCGCGTGACAGCAACAGGGTCGCGTTCGAGGCCCACGATTGTTTAATTTGACTGCATGAAACGCAGCGAGACGAGAATACTGACAACCCACGCGGGAAGTCTGCCGCGCCCCCCTGAACTGCTCGATCTCTATGTACGTCGGGCGGGTGGAGAGGACATCTCACCTGAGGAACTCGAAGGAAGGGTTCAGGCGGCCTTGCGCTGGGTCATTCCCCGGCAGGAGGCGGCCGGTGTTGATATCGGCAATAACGGAGAGGCTCCACGCGAAGGTTTTTTCCTCTACGCCCAGCATCGAATGAGCGGGTTCGAAGGATCATGGGAGCGGCCCTTCGGTCGCGATGCCACCCAGTATCCGACCTTCATGCAACTACGCGCATCGCAACTCAGCAACAGGGAGGCGGTAACGAACTTTGGACCCCCCGAGGCGGTGGGAGAGGTGGAGTACCTCGATCCCGAGGCTGCGAATAAGGAGGGCAGCGACTTCAAAGCAGTCTTGGAAGAGACGGGGAGTAGGTTCGTCGAAGGATTTCTCACAGCGCCGTCTCCGGGGATCATCGCGACGGCCATGCGCAATCGTCACTACGACACCCAGGAAGCCTACGTGAACGCCATCGCGGATGCCCTGCGTTTCGAGTACGAGGCTATTGTACGGAACGGGTTCGTCCTCCAGCTCGATTGCCCCGATCTGGCGATGGAGCGGCACATGCTGTTCGCCGATCGACCGTTGTCAGAGTTCCTCGCATTTGCCGAGATCGTGGTCGACGCGATCAATCGAGCGCTGATCAACATTCCGCGTGAGCGCGTTCGGCTGCACGTATGTTGGGGAAACTATGAAGGCCCCCACAATCTGGATATTCCCCTCGATGATCTTCGCTCTACTTTGGCGTCGGCAGACGTCGGGGCGTTCGTATTTCCGCTCGGGAATCCCCGGCATGCTCACGAATATCATTCGTTCGAGCAGACTCCGCTGGCTGACGACCAGGTGCTTGTCGCCGGTGTGATCGATACCACGAGCAACCTTGTTGAACATCCCGAAGTCGTGGCGGAGCGCCTGGAGCGCATCGCCCGGGCGGTCGGAGATCCGACTCGGGTCATCGCAGGAACGGATTGCGGCTTCGATACCTCTGCAGGCATGGGCGCGGTGGCTGAAGAAGTCGTATGGGCAAAACTGAGTGCCCTGGCCGAAGGGGCCCGGTTGGCCACCGAACGATTGTACTAATATTTCAGAAGCAGGGCGCAATTCTGCAGGAATTGCGCTGCCTATGAAGAATCCTCGGGGGAACCCGACGTAAAGGCTTGAGGCGCTTGATCGATGACGCGCAGACCTTGCGGATGCACCTCGATGACCGCCAGGCCTCGCTCAGCGACCCCGTCGTTTTGGAATCGAAATATCCCGTCGGCCCCTGCAAACCCGCTGGGCTGGGTCAGCGCATTGGCTGAGAAATCCGGTCCTGCTTTACCCTGCATGAGTACCGATGCCAGGGCCGCCGCATCGTATGCAAGGCTGGCGATTCGAGGAGGCGCATAACCATGGATGCTCTCGAACCGCTTGGAAAACGCCGCGGCGGTTTCAGGCGGCGGGCTCGCAAACCAGCCACCCACCAGGGCTGGCTCTCGTCCCAGTGTCGGTTCATCCCAGAGACCGGTGCCTAGAAAGCGTATCTCCGCCGGATCGATGTCGTAGAACGGAAGCAGGGGAGCAATCGCTCGGAGTCTCGCCCCTCCGTCCGCAAGCATCACGGCTTGATAATCCAAAGGCCCGGCCGCATCCCGTCCCTCGAGTTTCTGGAGCTCGATCTTCGCGGCGGGATCGTCGGTCGCCTCAAGTGCTTCGCGTTGAATGAGCAAGAGATTGTGTCGCCGTTCGTAGTCGGCGAGTCGTTGCACCGGCTCGAAATACTCCGTGTCATCAGGATAGTAGCGCTCCACCTGGTCGAACTGGCCCCCGTTCCGAAACACCGACTGCTCCATTGCACCAACAACCGCTTCGCCATAGGCCGTTTGCGGCGCCAGTGCCGCGAACTGCCAGATCCCGCTCTTGGCGGCAAACTCGACAACACGGTCGACCTGCTGGTCGGGCATGAAGCCCAGCAGATAGACGCCATTGCCGGCCACAAGACGATCGGTGGAGAAGGCGATGACATTCACGCCCCGCGCCCGCGCGGGTTCGGCTGCCGCCGCGACTGCTGCACTGAAAACCGGACCGAGTATGAGTTGAACGCCTTCCTGCAGGACGGCCTCGGCCGCTGCGCGGGCGCCTTCCGGCGTGCCCCCGGTATCCCGCGGCAGAATGGTCAGGCGAGGATCACCGATTTCGAACAACGCGATGAGTGCGGCATCCAGCAGCGCCCGTCCGAGTGACTCCTCCCGGCCTGACAACGGGAGCAGCAGAGCAACCCGTATGGGTCCATCCTCTTCCACGGGCGGAGTCAATTCGACGGAAGACGGCTGTTCCAGCGCCAACTCGGGAGCCGTCGGCAGCACCGGTTCGGGCTCCCAGTCCGACTTCGGAAGCCTCTTGACTTCCCTGGGTTCAGCAGGATCGCGGAACGGCTTTTCCGGTTTGCGGACGAATTTGGGTTTTGGTGGCGGTGCAGGTTCTGCCTGAGGTGGCGGTTTTTCCTGGCCTAGGTCTAGCCAACCCGGCAGCTGGGCAGGTAACTTCGTTTCCGCGCACGCTGACACCACGAGGGCTGCAGCGATCCATGTCACGGCAACGATCTGGCGGGCGTTCCGGCGCCCGGACGTCAGCGGTCGGCGCACCCGAGAGCTCCTCTACGGCCCCTCCTCCGGGCGGCAAAGGTAACCGCCGAGGCGCGCCAAGTAAACGGCCACGCAACAACGATCTTGAGGAAGGCGAGGCGCTTTCCGGGCTGTTCGTGACGGCAACGCCGATCGGAAATCTCGGCGATATCACATTGCGGGCGCTCGAAACGCTGAAGGCAGTCGATGTGATCGCCTGCGAGGATACACGGGTTACTCGTCGTTTGCTCCAGCGCTACGACATCTCGACCTCAACGCTCACGTATCACGAGCATAACGCCGAACGGGTCCGGCCCCAGCTACTCGAAAGGCTCGCGCGTGGCGACTCGATCGCCCTGGTGACCGATGCCGGGACGCCACTGATTTCCGATCCAGGCTTCAAGCTGGTGCGGGCTGCGATTGATGCCGGTATTCCCGTGACCACGCTTCCCGGGCCTACCGCCATGATCACGGCGTTGACGGTATCCGGATTGCCGACCGACCGTTTCATGTTCGCGGGATTTCTGCCCAACCGGTCAACCGGCCGCCGCCGTGTTCTCGAAACTCTTCAAGCGATAGACGCTACGCTGATCTTCTACGAGTCACCGCGCCGGCTCGGTGCCGTGCTGGAGGATATGGCCGATATCCTGGGACCACGGGACTGCGCGGTTGGACGCGAATTGACCAAGCAATTCGAGGAGGTCACCCGGGGTTTCGTGCACGAACTGGCAGCCCAGTTTGCGGGCGCACAGACGCCGCGCGGCGAGATCGTCATCATGGTGGGACCCCCCCACGCCGAGCCCGTCGACGAAGCCGCGCTGGACAGGGCGATCCAGTCGGCCCTGGCGCAAAACAGCCTGCGTGATGCTGTCGATCAGGTGACCGCACAGACCGGAGCCCCACGCCGTGCCGTCTATCGCCGCGCCCTGTCTCTCGACAAAAAACGCACAGGCGGGTCGGCGCAGGACATTGAGTGATGGCGCGTGACCGCGATGGGCGGCGCAGATCAGAGCGCGCCGGGCGGTTGGCTGAAATCATCTGCGCCGTATACCTGAGACTGCGGGGGTATGGCATTCTTTCCCGAAACTTCCGGGGGCCCAGTGGCGAAATCGACATCATCGCTTATCGGAACAAGACCGTGGTGTTTGCGGAAATCAAACTGCGGCAGACATTAGCCGATGCGCTGGAATCCCTCGGGCCTGATCAGCGCCGGCGCATCGCCAAAACGGCTGAAATGTTCCTGGCCTCCCAACCCCAATACGCTGACGAGAATGCACGATTCGATGTCATCCTGGTGGTTCCTTGGCGGCTTCCCGTGCATATCGCCAATGCTTGACATATATATATCGCCAATGCTTGGCATATATAGTGTTGTGAACATAGGAGTGGGGTGCCCGCGGTCGCAGCGGTCACTGTGCCGTTCAGTCAGGTGGAGCACGAAGATATGACGTCGCGCACATTTCACGGATCCCTTGTCGCCCTGTTGTCCGTCGGACTGCTGTTGATGCTGGCGGGATGTGGCGGGCCGGGTGTCGTCGCCGGTGGTGCAGCGACGGCCGGGATCGCCGTTGCCCAGGAACGTTCGGTCGGCGCCGCAATTGACGACACCGCGATCCAGCTTCAGATAAAGCATCACCTGTTACAGGCAAGCGACGGCCTGTTCATCCGGGTGGGAAGCGAAGTGCACGAGGGCCGTGTCTTGCTTACGGGAGTTGTACCGACCGCCGAGGACCGGGTGGAGGCTGTCCGATTGACCTGGCAGGCCCAAGGCGTTCTGGAGGTCCTGAACGAAATCCAGGTTGATGAACGCGCCGGCGTTATCGACTACTTCAAGGACGTCAAGATCACCACGCAACTGCGATACCAGATGCTTCGGGATCGCGATATTTCTGACATCAATTTCTCCGTCGAAACCGTGAACGGAATCGTTTACCTGATGGGAATTGCCCGCGATCAAACCGAACTCGAGAAAGTCACCACGCACGCGCGAAATATCGGGGGCGTACAAAAGGTTATCAGTCACGTGCGACTAAGCGATGACGCGCGGCGGGGACGGAGTTGACGGCAGAACAATCCAGCGATCAACAGGCGGCGTGGTCAGACTCGAACGAACCTGAGCAGATCCTCACTGAGGCCGGGGTATGTACGGATGAAGACGTCGATCTGGCCCTCACCGCCCTGGCCCTCGCCGCGCTGGATCGCCCGCGTGTTTCGTTGGACCGGTATCGGCGGCACCTTCAGGAACTGGCCGACGACATTGCTCGTCGGGCGGGAGGAGCCGTCAGTGCCGAAGACCGGGCAGCGGTTCTCGGAGAGGTCCTCGGAAACGACTATGGCTACGAGGGAAACCTGGCAACCTACGACGATCTCCAGAACGCCAACCTGATGCGTGTCATCGACCGGCGACGCGGGCTGCCGGTCGCTTTGGGTATTCTGTACATTCACGGGGCCCGGGCCCAAGGCTGGCCCATGGTCGGAATCAACTTTCCCGGTCATTTCCTTCTGCGCATGGAGTGTGAAGGCGAGCGCGTGATCCTGGACCCGTTTGAGCCGGGCCGGAGACTGGAGGCAAATGACCTGCGCGAACTTTTCAAGCGTCTGGCCGGGGAGGATGCCGAGCTCGAGACCAGGTTCTTCGATGCCGTCGGCAATCGCGAAATACTGCTGCGTCTGCAGAACAACATCAAGTCGCGCGCGTTGCGCTCCGGCGACGTGGTTCGCGCCGCCGCCGCATTGAAATCGATGATCCGGATTGCGCCGGATCATGTGAACGCGTGGTACGAGCTGGGCCTGCTCGAGGCTCAGGCAGATAATCTGAGGGCCGCGATCACAGCGCTCGAGACATTCCTCAGCAAGTCCGCGCACGACGCGGCCAGGCACCACGCGGCAACGCTAATTCAGGAACTACACGCCAAGCTCAATTGAGTGAGTCGGAAGGCTGGCGTATGTTCCGCCCCAGAGGTGGTGCGGCCGGACAAGCGACGACGTCAGAGCAACGATGCCGCTAGTTCACCCCGGAAGTTCGTTGGGAGGTCACGGATGAGCCTAGCTGTCGCAATTCAGATGGACCCGATCGATTCCATCGACATCGACGCCGACAGCACTTTTGCGCTGGCGCTAGAGGCCCAGGAACGGGGTCACGGTCTCTATCACTATCTGCCGCGAGAGTTGAGTTTGCGTGAGGGCCGGGTGGTGGCCAACGTGCGACCGCTCGCGGTGCGACGCGAGACAGACAATCATTTCACTCTCGGCGAGGCCGTGAACGTCGATCTGGCAACCATGGACGTGGTGCTGATGCGCCAGGATCCGCCTTTCGACATGGCCTACATTTCCGCAACGCATCTGTTGGAACACATTCATCCGGCCACCCTGGTCGTCAACGATCCCGTACACGTGCGCAACGCGCCGGAGAAGCTTTTTGTCACTCACTTCGACGAGCTCATGCCGCCGACACTGATTACGACGGACGCCCAGGAGATCCACGAATTTCGCGAGCGTTACGAGGACATTGTAATCAAGCCACTGTTCGGGAATGGCGGGTCAGGCGTATTTCACGTCAGCCCGCAAGACGAAAACCTGAACGCGCTGCTCGAAATGTTCACCGAGTTCTATCGCGAGCCGATCATGGTGCAGAAGTACCTGCCGGCCGTGCGCGAGGGAGACAAGCGCATCATTCTTGTTGACGGCGAGGTGGTGGGTGGTGTGTCACGTGTTCCCAAGGAAGGCGAGGCCCGAGCCAACATGCATGTGGGGGCGCGGCCGGAGAAGACGGAGATCACACCGAGAGAGCAGGAAATTTGTGATGCCATCGGTCCAAGCCTCCGTGAGAATGGATTGGTTTTTGTCGGCATTGATGTCATTGGAGGGTTTCTGACCGAGATCAACGTGACTTCGCCGACGGGTATTCAGGAGATTGACCGTTTTGATGACGTCAATCTCTCGGGCTTGATCTGGGATGCGATTGAGGAGCGCTATCGCACCATCTCCCACGTCGCCAGTAGCTAGAGATTTTCAGCGAACCAAGATGATTATTGCTGCTGCGCTCCACGTCATTGCTGCGCTGATTTGGGTCGGCGGGTTCTTTTTTATCCTCGTCATTCTGCGGCCCGCCTCCATTCGCATCGAACCGCCACAACGGTTCAGGTTGTTCGCCAAGGTGTTCCAGTGGTTCTTCCCGTGGGTCTGGGGGTCGATCGCCGTCCTTCTCATCACGGGATACTGGATGCTGCTCTCCGGTCAAGCGCTGTCGGGTCTTCACACGGACATCATGCAGGGTCTTGGGATTCTCATGATGCTGCTGTTTGGCCACCTGTATCACGCTCCCTACAAGCGGTTCAGCGAAGCGGTGGATGAGGAGAACTGGGCGAAGACAAACTATCAGGCGAATCGTATGAGGAGGGCCATTCGCTGGAACCTTCTTCTCGGCCTGGCCACGGCTGTTGTGGCAACGACGGGACGCTATTGGTCCTGAGCGCGATCTTTCTGTCGGGTGGTGCCGGCGTCACGTTCTCGTCACACCACTATTGTCTGGGCGAACCGAAGGGCTAGGTTCCGATCACGCCGCCGTCTCTTTTTGTGATAACCACGACGGAGGGTCGCGGTAGCATACCGTCCTCGAAGTCCGGCCAGCGCGTGGCGGGATTCTCGAACGTCGAGGCGGTAATGAAAAAGCGCCATTTTGTCACGCCGGCGTTCTGTTGAGCGCGAGCTCGTATCAGGCAAACACCACGAGTCGGTGATTTGTGGCCAGGGCACGATGATTGGCGATGCGCAGGAGTCGTCCTTAGCATATATATGACTGTGGGCACGATCCTGGTGAACCGGCGGCATTGATCCGTTCAGTTCACGAGGGCGAGAAATTGGGGGGCGGCGTTTCTGACGTAGGGGGCGCTGGGGCTCCGCAAACCACGCGGCGGGGCGGTCACCAAGGGGTCGCCCCGTCCTGATTCAAGGCCTCAGGGTTGCGGCCGCCATGGCTGTCGATCCCACTGGGTCAATGCCTTCACGACCGGTATGCTCTAGACAAATGAATTCTTGGCTTGCCGCCGCCGCCGTGTATCGGCACCCCCGGGTCATTGCGATCCTGTTCCTCGGATTTTCCAGCGGACTTCCGCTGGCGCTCACCGGGCAGACGCTATCACTCTGGCTCAAGGACGAAGGGCTGTCCTTGACCGCGATCGGGCTTTTCGCGGCGGTCGGCACGCCCTATGCCCTGAAGTTCCTCTGGGCTCCCATCATGGACAAGGCGTGGATACCCGGGCTCTCAGTTGCTCTGGGTCGGCGGCGCTCGTGGCTGATTGTCACCCAGTTCCTGCTGATCGTCGCGATGTTGGCACTCGGGTTCAGCGGGCCATCGTCAAACATCGGCCTGACGGCAGTCCTGGCGCTCGGGGTGGCGTTTGCATCGGCAAGTCAGGACATCGTTATCGATGCCTATCGGGTCGAGATACTTGAGGAACGCCAGTTCGCCGCGGGCGCGGCGGCGATCGTATTCGGCTATCGGGTGGGCATGCTGGTTTCGGGCGCGGGCGCGCTCTATCTCGCCAGTGTTATGGCCTGGCCTATGGTCTATGCCGCCATGGCGGTTCTGGTTCTGGTTGGTGTGGCGACGGTCCTGCTGAATCCGGAACCGGCGGTTGCAGAAACGGCGGAGACGAGCGCGCGCGAGCGCGAAATTGAGGACTGGCTCGCCGCGCGTCCTCATTTGACCGGTCCCTTGGGTGCAGCGCTTGCCTGGCTTTACATCGCTGTTGTTTGTCCCTTCGCTGAATTCATGGGCCGTCCGGCTTGGGTTGCCATTCTGCTGTTCGTGATCTTCTACAAGTTCGGAGACTCCCTCGCTGGTGTGATGACGTTCCCCTTCCTCGATGACATCGGATTCAGCAAGATCGATATCGCGAACGTCGCCAAGGTATTCGGGTTTGCAGCAACGCTTGCGGGCCTGGCGCTTGGCGGCGCGCTCATGGCGGGTGTTGGCCTTTATCGGAGCCTGTGGATTTGCGGCATCCTGCAGCTCGTCTCAAATCTGATGTTCGCCGTGCAGGCAATGGTGGGAGCCGACATCGCGCTGTTGGCGCTGACCATCGGTCTCGAGAATTTGGCGGGTGGCATGGGCACCGCCGTGTTCGTCGCCTACCTCTCATCGCTGTGCAACGTCGCCTACACGGCAACGCAGTACGCCTTGTTGTCGTCCTTCATGGTGGTCGCACGAACCTGGCTGTCATCCTCGGGCGGTGCACTGGCCGAGTGGCTCGACTGGATCGGCTTCTTCCTGCTGACAACCGGTGCCGCCGTTCCCGGATTGATCCTGCTGTGGTGGCTGGGACGGGCTGGCATGGCGGCACGCCCCGGCGGGCGGGCCGATACACGGTTCCAAACTTCAGGGGGCCCCGAAACCTAGCGCCGCCGCGCAAAAACTTTGATACCGGGCTTGAAGGCCAGGCGTTTGCGGAAGACCGTGAAGTCGTGGCGGGACAGCAACTGGGTGAGGCTTGCCGGCGTGAAGTAGATGCAGTGAGAGGGCGGAAAGAAGGAGTCCCAGTCGAGAACGTTGGCGGGAACCCGGCGATGCCCGATGTCGGGCGTGGTGAGGTAGAGCACGCCTCCCGGCTTTGTCGCCTTTGAGATGGCTGCGACGAAGCTGTTGACGTCGAGAACGTGCTCCAGAACCTCTGAGCAGTACACCGCGTCGAAGGGTATCTGTCCTTCGTCGGTTTCCACGAAGTCCTCGATGAATCCCTGAAATACGTTGATTTCTGGATAGTTGTCCCGGGCATAAGCCACTGAGACGGGATCGGGTTCAATGCCCCAGGCTACGAAGCCGGCGTCCTGCGCCGCCTTAGCCATGAAGCCGCCATTGGTGCCGACGTCGAGGAAGCGACCCTCTTTCACGTACCGACGAAGTTGGCGGACGCGTCCACGAGAACGACGCAACTTGCTCTCCACCTTTGCAAAGTAACCCTTGGTGGCGCCGTCGTAGGCGTCCGAGTAGAGATCCTCGACAGCTGCGGGATCCGGCATCGGGTCCATGAACACGGTGCCGCAACTCCGGCAGCGGAAAAGATCCATGCCCTTCGTCTGAATGAAGTGATCACGGTCCGTCGTGGCGCAGACTTGGCAGGGAGCTGGTTCGGCCATCGGATTGCATCGGTTTGGGGAAGGCGTGCGGCACCTTGAGGCCATCGCCGAGGCGGGTCAAGGCCGCAAATCCATGCTGCTTGAAATGAGTTTCTTCCCTTGGTTCACCGCCAGGGATAGGCTTTACAGATCCTGGTTCCGGAGAGCGTCATGCGAGAGCGGATAGAGGTTTTCGAAGGCGATATAACGTCGTTGGATGTTGATGCCATCGTCAACGCGGCAAACAACGCGTTGCTGGGCGGCGGCGGAGTGGATGGAGCCATTCACCGGGCCGCGGGTCCCGGACTCCTGGAAGAATGCCGCACCTTGGGCGGCTGTGAAACGGGGGATGCCAAGATCACGGGCGGTCACGGACTTCAGGCTCGATACGTGATTCACACGGTGGGACCCGTTTGGCAGGGCGGCGGTCAGAGTGAGGCGGACTTGTTGGCAAGTTGCTATCAGTGCAGCTTTCGGCTTGCGGATGAAGCGGAGCTCACATCGATCGCGTTCCCAGCCATCAGTGCCGGCGTATACGGCTATCCGATGGATCAGGCCGCCCGTATCGCTGTCACTGAAGCAAAGTCGTATCTGGAACGGGGCGGAGGTCTTGAGAGACTCGTTTTTGCCTGCTTTGGCGCCGAAGCCACAAATACCTACGTGGCGGTGATCGAAGAGGCGTTCAGTGGATGACGATCACGTGAATTGACCCCGGGCCCTGAGGTCCTCTAGGGTTCGGAGCAGTGAACCCTACTCTCGGAGGCGGGATATGAAGAGACTGGGTATTCTCACGGTTGCCGCGGGCGCGCTGGCCCTGTCGGCACCGGTATTCGCGGAAGGCCTGGGCGGTTGCGGATTTGGTTACACCAAGACGCAATCGGTGAAAATCCAGGATGGCGTGCACTCCGTCAAATCGACTGCACCGACGGCTGAGGCCAAGGCTGCTGTCAAGAAGGCGCTGAAGACCACCTCCGACAAAAAAGGCTGATTGAGCAGCCCGAGCTGGATTCGCGGTGTGCTGACGCCGCGACGAAATAAGACATCGCCCGGCGCGGGGTTCTCGCGGCCGGGCGATCTCATTTGGTACCCCTGGTAGCGCTATTGTTGCCCAATCATAATGCGATCGACGTCTAGCTGTGATTCACTGACTTCGTGACGAACGTTCAAACAGCGCTGGACGAGCAGGTCTTGCGGGAAGACTTGGCGCAGCATGCGGTGGCGGCAACCGGCAGCCTCGAGGTGCGGTTCGCGCAGGACCAAAACGATGTGGCGGCGGCACAAGCTCTTAGATTCCAGGTGTTCTTTGAAGAGATGCAGGCCCAGGCTGAACCGGTCACGCAAATGACCCGCCGCGACTTCGACCCCTTCGATGATGTCTGCGACCACCTGCTGGTTGTTGATCATGATCTACCGCCCGAGGAAGCCGTCGTCGGAACCTATCGCTTGTTGCGAGAGGAAGTGGCCTTGCGCTGTGGCGGGTTCTACTCCACGGGGGAATATGATCTGACACCATTGAGAACGGGACCCTGGCGGTCTGGCGGATTTCTCGAGCTGGGGCGGAGCTGCGTTCATCCGGCGTATCGTACTCATGCCACCATTCAACTTCTCTGGCGGGGGATTGCCCGCTACCTCGATGCCTTCAATATTGATGTCATGTTCGGATGCGCCAGCTTTCCGGGGCGATATCCGCAACAACATCAAGTCGGATTGAGCTATCTCCACGAAAACCATCTGGCACCGGCCGAATATCGCGTTTGTGCCGTCCCGGACCTGCATGTATCGATGAACACGGTTTCGCCGGACGCCTATTCCCTGCGCGAGGCATTGCGCAGCCTGCCGCCGCTTATCAAGGCTTACCTCCGCCTTGGCGCATTCATCGGTGACGGCGCGGTCGTCGATCAGGCGTTCGGTACCACCGATGTATTCATTCTGCTGCCCGTCGATCGCATCGCGGCTCGTTATCTGAACCACCTCAACCGACGCGTCGCCTGATTCTGGTTCCCCCGCGCGGACGCATCCCGTCCGCTTGTTCCCACCGCGCGGCCAGCGCATGATCGGTGCTCCATTTCAGGTGGCGTGGTGATTTCGTGGACTTAACGTTCTTATGGGTGGTGGCCGGTGCTCTCGCCGCCGGCTTTGTGACCGGCCTCGCGGGATTCGGCGTGGGTATCACGTCGCTCGGGTTCTGGCTCCACGTCATGGAGCCGATCGTCGCGGGTCCGCTCGTGGCCATCTGCTCCGTGGCCGGGCAGGTGCGGTCGATTGTTCATATTCGACGTGACATCTCGATCCGGCGCGTTCTCCCATTCATCCTCGGCGGGGTCGTGGGCATACCGGTCGGGGTCTATCTGCTGAGCTATGTAGACGGCCCAGACCTGAAAGTGGGTCTTGGGGCATTTCTGATTGCCTACAGTCTTTTCGGCCTCGCAGTGAGGCTCGGACCTGTATTCGCCGATGCCGGTCCATGGGGCGATGGCGGTGTTGGATTCAGCAGTGGCATTTTTGGCGGCATCGCTGGATTGTCCGGACCCCTGATGACAGTCTGGTGCGGCCTGAGGGGATGGTCCAAGGACGTACAAAGGGCCACCTACCAACCCTACAACTTTGTAATCCTCGCGTTGGTCGTTGGTGCCTACGGGTCGCAGGGGCTTCTCACCCGGGAGGTAGGCGTGTTGACTCTGGTCAGCGTGCCGGCGCTCCTCGTCGGTGTTCAGCTCGGACTCATGGCTTACCGGCGCGTCGACGAAGCCGGGTTCCGGAAAGTCGTACTGACCTTGTTGTTGATTTCGGGAATCTCACTCGTCATCAACAACGCCCTCGACAGCGTTTGACAGAGGAGCTCTTCTAGCGAACAGCCTCATGCGCAGCGATCGCCGAGAGATTGACGATCTCGGTGACCGTCGCACCCATCGGCACGATCTGGGCAGGTTTGGCGAGACCGACCAGCAAGGGTCCGATGACCGTGCCGCCACCCAGTTCATGCAGCAGGTTGGATGCGATGTCTGCCGAGTGCAGTCCCGGCATGATGAGCACATTGGCGGGCGCTGACAGTCGCGAGAACGGGTAGTGTTCGAGCAGCTGGTTGTTGAGCGCGACGTCAGCGGACATTTCGCCATCGAACTCGAAATCCGGATTCCGGCTCGCCAGGACGTCGACCGCTTCGCGGACACGGTCCGAACGTGCGTGCGGCGGGTTGCCGAAGTTCGAAAATGACAGAAGTGCGACGCGTGGTTCATGGCCCATCTCGCGAGCGACCAGGGCGGCTTGCTGTGCAATATCGGCGAGCTCGTCGGGGCGCGGTGAAGCATGAACGGTGGTATCGGCGATCAGGACCGTTCGACCGCCCTGTGCGACCACAATGGTGACGCCAATGACCCGCGCGCCATCCTTTGGCCCGAGGGCTTTCAGAATATCTTCGTAGACTTCGGCGTGGCTTCGGGCGAGCCCCGCGACCAGGGCATCTGCGTCCCCGAGCGCCACCATGCAGGCACCGAATACCGTGCCATAGACATTCACCATGCGGCGACAATCGCGGAACAGGGCTCCACGCCTCTGCAGTCTGCTGTACAGATAGTCGTAGTATTCGTCATTGCGGGAGTTGATAGCCGCATTGAGGATCTCGACACCGGCCAGCGTATCGTCGATACCCATTTCCTCCATGGCTTGGCGGATGCGGGGCTCACGGCCGATGAGTATCGGCGTGCCAAATCCGGCATTGCGGTATGCCAGCGCGGCACGGATGACGCGTTCGTCCTCCCCCTCCGCGTATGCCACCCGTTTTGGTTCCGCCATCACCTGCTCGAAGATGCGTTGCAACGTTCCCATCATGGGATCGAGGCGTGCGCGCAGCTGATTCTTGTAGGTCTCCATATCGATGATCGGTCGTCGCGCCACGCCGGATTGCATGGCGGCATTGGCAACGGCGGGGGGAATGCGCGAGATCAATCTGGGATCGAACGGAACCGGGATAATGTAGTCGCGACCGTATTGCAGTCGCTCACCTGGGTACGCCGCGAGAACCTCGTCGGGAACATCCTCGCGGGCCAGTTCGGCCAGTGCTTGGGCCGCGGCGATCTTCATTTCGTCGTTGATAGTCGAGGCCCGCACGTCGAGAGCGCCACGAAAGATGTATGGAAAGCCGAGGACATTGTTGACCTGATTGGGGTAGTCCGAACGCCCGGTGGCCATGATGGCGTCTTCTCGCACTGCCCTGACCTCCTCCGGCGTAATCTCGGGATCGGGGTTTGCCATGGCGAAAATGATTGGATCATCCGCCATCGCGGCGACCATCTCGGGCGTTACCGAATCCGCTACCGAGAGCCCGAAGAAGACGTCTGCACCGGTCATCGCATCCAGGAGTGTGCGCGCATCCGTATCGACCGCGTGAGCAGATTTCCACTGATTCATGCCGTCTTCACGACCGTTGTAGATGACTCCCTTGGAATCGCACAAAATTGCTTGATCGTGTGGTAACCCCATCGCCTTGATCAATTCGATACAGGCCACGCCACCGGCGCCAGCTCCGTTGACCACGACTCGGGCGTCTTCAATTCTGCGCCCGGTGAGTGCCAGCGCATTGATCAGCCCGGCGGTGGCGATAATCGCGGTACCGTGCTGATCGTCGTGGAAAATCGGTATGTCCATCAACTCTCGCAACCGCTGTTCGATGATGAAGCATTCGGGGGCCTTGATGTCCTCGAGATTGATGCCACCCCACGTCGGTCCGAGATAGCGCACGCAGTTGACGAATTCGTCGACATCACTGGTGTCGACTTCAATGTCTATTCCATCGATATCGGCGAATCGCTTGAACAGGACGGCCTTTCCCTCCATCACCGGCTTGGACGCCAGGGCACCAAGATCGCCCAGGCCGAGCACGGCGGTGCCGTTGCTGATCACGGCGACGACATTGGCGCGCGCCGTGTAATCGTAGGCATCATCGGGATTCTTCGCGATTGCGAGACACGGGACGGCAACACCAGGTGAGTAGGCAAGCGTTAGATCGCGCTGAGTCGTCAGCGGCTTGGTGGGCGTAATCTCGATTTTGCCGGGTTTGCCCGTGGAATGAAACCTCAGTGCCTCTTCGTCTGACACACGGATCGTATCGCTCATTATTGTTGTATTCCCACTCGTTTGGTGGCGGAGGTGTGCCGATTTCGGCCCGGCCGCCGCAGGCGTTCGGAAAACACTAACGGGGATTGAGGCTGCGCGTAAACCTGCAAATGGAGAGTTGGTTCCTGCTAAACGCTCGATCTGGAGTGAATCTCACGGAACCGGCACTCGCTTTGTGTCACAGCCCGTCGCCTGTGATACCTTCCAGACATGAACCGGATTGAGCCGTCCGCGCCCGATTCTTCACCGCGCCCCGAGGCATCAGAATTCACTCCCGCCACGGCGACCGGCGAGGGTCCGACACCCAGACAGACGCCCGTCAAAGAGACGGTGTCGCCCATGATGGCTCAGTATCTTGCCATCAAGCAGGACCACCCCGATGAGCTGCTCTTCTTTCGCATGGGAGATTTTTACGAACTGTTTTTCGGCGATGCCGAGGCAGCGTCGGCCGCCCTCGACATCGTACTGACCAAACGCGGACGCCACCGTGGTGAAGACATACCCATGTGTGGTGTGCCCGTTCATTCCTACTACAGTTACCTTCAAAGATTGATCCGGCGAGGGTTCAAAGTCGCAGTCTGCGAGCAGGTCGAGGACCCGGCGGAGGCCAAAAAGCGCGGCGCCAAGGCGGTGGTCAAACGAGAGGTCGTGCGCGTGGTGACGCCGGGAACCCTTCTCGAAGATACCCTGCTGGATGCGCGCTCGAATAATTACCTCGTGGCAGTGGCGCGGGCCGAAGGCCATCTGGCCATCGGGTGGGCGGATGTCTCGACGGGAGATGTCACGGTGATGCCCTCGGATGCTGCCGGCATCGCGGGAGAGCTTGGCCGCCTAAATCCTGGAGAACTGCTTGTTTCTGATCGTCTGACCGAGTCGGACGAGCTCGGCGACATCCTCGCGGACTGGCAACCTGTACTCACGACACTGCCCGCCCAAAGGTTTGATTCCCAGGTTGCCGAGCGACGCCTGAAAGAGACGTATGGCGTCGCAACACTCGAGGGGTTTGGTGCCTTCGGCCGCGCCGAGCTTGCCGCCCTGGGTGGACTGCTCGACTACGTGGAACTGACACAACGGGGCAAGCTGCCTGGGTTGAAGCCACCGGTCAGAATGCAGGCCAACACGGCCATGTTCATAGACTCTGCGACGCGCCGCAATCTGGAACTGTCGCGCAGCTTGAGCGGTGAGACGACAGGCAGCCTGCTTTCGGAGATCGATCGCACAGTGACGGGTCCCGGCGCGCGCCTTCTGGCTCGCCGACTGGGAGCGCCGTCGACCGATGTGGACACGATTTCAGGCCGGCATGATGACGTCGCGTTTTTCGTCGGTGAAGGCGTCCTGCGGGAGAGTGTTCGACAGGTGTTGCGGCAGACACCGGATATGGAGCGTGCCTTGAGCCGCCTGATTCTGGGGCGGGGCGGCCCGAGAGATCTCGCTTCATTGCGGGACGGCCTGTGTTCGGCGCACGAGTTGAGGGACTGTCTTGCGGATGACGGCATTCGACCGTTGCCCACGGGCATTGCGAAGATGCGTGCCGATCTCGGACAGCATGACGAACTGATCGATCAGTTATCGCGCGCCCTGGATGAGGAACTTCCGTTACAGGCCCGGGACGGAAACTTTGTTGCCCCCGGATTCAACGCGGACCTGGATGAGTTGTGGACACTGCGTGACGAAAGCCGGCGACACATCGCAAGCATGCAGGCCGACTACGCACAGGAAACGGAAATTCCCTCACTCAAGATTCGTCACAACAACGTGCTTGGTTACTTTGTCGAAGTGACCAACACGCACGCGGACAAACTGTTGAATGGCGACGACGATCGATTCATCCATCGACAGACAATGGCGAACGCGGTCCGTTTTACGACGACGGAACTGGCGGACCTAGAGTCGCGTCTGAGTTCGGCAGCTGATAGGGCTGTCTCGCTTGAGATCGAAATTTTCGAGGTCTTGTGTGGGGCCGTCGAGACACAGGCGCCAGCTGTCGCAACTGCCGGAGACGGTTTGGCGCGCATCGATGTGGCCGCGGCATTGGCTGAACTGGCCGAAAACCGACGTTATGCACGACCGTCAGTCGATGAGTCAGTGACATTCGAAATCGTGGGTGGCCGCCATCCGGTTGTCGAAGCGGCGTTGGACCGCAGCGGTGAATCAGCCTTCGTTGCCAATGACTGCCATCTCGGGGACGGCCAACGCCTTTGGCTGATGACCGGGCCCAATATGGCGGGCAAGAGTACATTTCTCCGGCAGAATGCGGTGATCGCCATCATGGCCCAGATGGGGTCATTTGTGCCGGCTGACGGCGCCCGTATCGGGGTTGTTGATCAGTTGTTCTCGCGTGTCGGCGCCGCAGATGATCTGGCCCGCGGGCGATCGACGTTCATGGTCGAGATGGTGGAAACCGCCGCCATCCTCAATCAGGCGGGGCCACGTGCACTGGTTATTATGGATGAGATCGGGCGAGGGACCGCCACTTATGATGGCCTCTCCATCGCCTGGGCCGTCGCAGAGCATCTTCACGAGGTAAACCGCTGCCGGGCTTTGTTCGCCACCCATTATCACGAACTTACGGCACTTTCCGCGAAGTTGGAGCACCTCGCCAATCGCACCATGCGAATCAAGGAGTGGCAGGGGGAGGTGGTGTTCCTCCATGAGGTTGCGCCCGGTGCCGCCGATCGTTCCTACGGCATTCACGTCGCCAAGCTCGCCGGGCTGCCGGGCCGGGTCGTTGAGCTAGCCATTCATGTGCTGGAGGCACTTGAGACGGACGAACAGGCTGGCACCTCGACGCGCCTCGCAGAGGATCTGCCGCTCTTCTCGGCCGCGGGCAGTGGCAAGCCCCGGACGCAGTCCCCGGGTCCACATCCATTGGAGGTGGTGATCGATTCCGTCCATCCGGACGAGCTCACCCCGCGTGAGGCGCTTGATCTGGTATACAGGCTCGTCGCCGTACTCCGCGACGCGTCGACCGATAGCACCTGACCATCACCATAAACGTACGGAGCCGACATGGCCGGGCCAATCAAGCTCAGCGTTCTGGATCAATCGCCCGTGCGGGCCGGTTTCACCTACGCAGACGCCGTTGCGGAAACGCTGGAACTGGCACAGCTCGCAGACCGTCTGGGGTACACCCGTTACTGGGTGGCCGAGCACCATTCGACGGAGGGACTTGCCGGATCGTCTCCCGAGGTTCTTGTGGCGCGTATCGCTGGTGTGACCGAGGAGATCAAGGTCGGTTCGGGGGGAGTCATGCTGAGCCACTACAGTCCACTGAAGGTGGCAGAGAATTTCGGATTGCTTGAGACAATGTATCCGGGGCGCATCGATCTCGGGATCGGCCGCGCCCCCGGCAGCGATCAACTCACCGCCCAGGCACTCGCATACGGTTCTCCGATTGGCGCCGAGTACTTCCCGGCGAAGGTTCGCGATCTGACATTGTTTCTGACGGATACGCTTCCCGACGATCATCCCCTGCGTGGTATCCATGCGTCGCCAATTCCGGACCGCCCCCCCGAGGTCTGGCTGCTGGGCTCGTCCGATCAAAGCGCCACATTGGCAGCGCACTTCGGACTGCCCTTCTCTTTCGCTCAATTCATCAGTCCGCAAGGTGGTGCCTGGGTGACCAATGCCTACCGAGAGGCTTTCAAGCCCTCCGCCATGCTCTCCGAGCCCAAGTGCAGCCTGGGCGTATTCGTCATCTGCGCTGAGACCGCGGACGAAGCCGAGCACCACGCAAAAAGCCGCGACCTATGGCGACTGTGGCTCGAACAGGGCGAACTGCGTCCGGTGCCGACGGTCGAGGACGTTGCCGCCCATGAATTCACGGACGATGAAGAAGCTCGCGTGAAGGCCAATCGGCAGCGACACATCATTGGCACTCCCGAGATGGTCGAGCAGTGTCTTGCGGAGATGGCAGAGGAATATGCCGTGGAGGAATTCGTGGTGAACACGATCGTGCATGACCCAGGGGCCCGCCTGAGATCATATGAACTTCTGGCCGACGTCTTCGGGCTCGCGCCACGTCCTTCTTGACGGTTGCGGGCTAGGGACTCAGCACACCGGCAAAGAAAAAGGGCCCATCGAGTGATGGGCCCTTTCCAGAACGCAAATCAGTTCTAGTCGTAGATTACGACTGAACGGATCGATTCCCCTTCATGCATGAGGTGGAAGGCATTGTTGATGTCTTCCAGCGGCATGGTGTGAGTGATGAGGTCGTCGATGTTGATCTTCCCGTCCATGTACCAGTCGACGATCCGCGGCACGTCCGTGCGTCCCTTCGCACCGCCGAACGCCGTGCCACGCCAGACGCGGCCTGTGACCAGCTGGAAGGGCCGGGTAGCGATCTCCGTCCCGGATGGAGCCACACCGATGATGGTGCTTTCGCCCCAACCTTTGTGACAGCATTCGAGCGCCTGGCGCATGGTATCGACATTGCCGATGCACTCGAAGGAGTAGTCGGCGCCCCCGTCTGTCAGATCCACCAGATAGGAAGTCAGATCACCGTCGACATCGTTCGGATTGACAAAATGGGTCATGCCGAATTTTTCGGCGAGTTCCTTCTTGCCCGCATTGAGGTCGACACCGACGATCATATCGGCGCCTACGAGACGCGCACCCTGAATGACATTGAGACCGATGCCTCCCAGCCCGAATACGACGACGTTGGAACCCGGCTCCACCTTAGCAGTGTTGATGACCGCACCGATGCCGGTGGTCACGCCGCATCCGATGTAGCAGACCTTGTCGAACGGCGCGTCCTCCCGAATCTTGGCCACGGCGATTTCGGGCATGACGCTGTAGTTGGCGAAGGTCGAAGTGCCCATGTAGTGATACAGCTTCTCACCGCCGATACTGAAACGGCTTGTGCCGTCGGGCATGACGCCTTGGCCCTGGGTTTCGCGAATGGCCTGGCACAGGTTGGTCTTGCCCGAAAGGCAGTATTCGCACTGCCGACATTCGGGTGTGTATAGAGGGATGACGTGATCGCCGGGTTTGACGCTGGTGACGCCATCCCCTACCTCTACAACGATCCCAGCCCCTTCGTGTCCCAGAATGGATGGAAACAACCCTTCGGGATCTGCGCCCGACAATGTATAGGCATCGGTGTGGCAGATGCCGGTTGCCTTGACCTTGACCAGAACCTCGCCGGCCTTCGGGCCGTCGAGTTGCACGGTTTCGATAGATAATGGGTCGCCAGCTTTGTGGGCGACGGCGGCACGGACGTCCATGAATCCTCCCCTGTCCCGCTTCGGCGCGACTGGCGGGATGGCCATGAACCAGGCCGGTGACCAGCAGCACGCTGTTTGAGATACGCGTAGACCGATATGATGATGCAAAACACATTCAGACAGCGCAAGCCGTGAAACCAGAATTACCAACAGGAACCAGCACACGTCGTCGCGACGTGGAGGCGTTTCGGGATCGGCACGAGGTGCTGGATGCCAGACACCTCACCGAAACGTTGGACACGCTGGTCGAGGAACGTGGTGCCACCGATTTGGGTGTGCGAGGAGAGGTATTGGCCGCGTGCAAGGCGGCGCTTTCCAATTCACAAGCGCGTATCCGCGAGAGATTTGAAGCCGGTCTCTCGGGACGGCAAACCACACGGGCGATCGCGTGGTCCATGGATCAGTTGATTCGCGTCCTTCACAAGTTCACCGTTCGCCACGTTTACCGGCAGTCCAACCCAACGTCCGGTGAGAGGCTGTCTGTCATCGCTGTCGGCGGCTATGGACGCGGTGAGATGGCCCCGTATTCAGATGTCGACCTATTGTTTCTCTTTCCGTACAGGCAGACCCCGTGGGGCGAGCAGGTTGTCGAATACCTCCTCTACATGATGTGGGATCTCGGACTGAAGGTCGGCAATGCGACGCGTTCGGTCGACGAGTGCATTCGCCTGGCACATTCGGACATCACCATTCGAACGGGTCTGCTGGAAGCGCGTTACCTGTGTGGTGATCCCTCACTTTACCGCGAGATGCGACGTCGATTCCGAAGGGATATCGTTGCCCAAACAGGCCCGGATTTTGTCGAGGCCAAGCTTGCAGAACGCGATCAACGCCACAAGCGCTTCGGTGACTCACGCTATGTCGTCGAGCCGAATATCAAAGAAGGAAAGGGCGGATTGCGTGATCTTCACACCTTGTTCTGGATCGGGAAGTACGCGTTCCAGGTGCCGAAGGTCGCCGATCTTGTAGACCGCGGTGTTTTGACACAAGCCGAATTCAGGCACTTCGCCAAGGCAGAGGAATATCTGTGGGCCGTCCGTTGCCATCTGCATTATCTGTCGGTCCGCGCTGAGGAGCGGCTGACTTTTGACGCACAGCCGGAGATTGGCCAGCGGATGCAGTATGCCGATCGGCCCGGTTCACGTGGCGTCGAGCGCTTCATGAAGCACTACTACTTGGTTGCCAAGGAGGTTGGCGATCTCACCCGAATCTTCTGCGCCGCATTGGAAGAGCAGTTCAAACGGAAATCGCGCTTTCGCCTGCCGCGGATTGGCCAGCGTCATGAACGCGTGGGTGGATTCATCATCGAGGGAGGCCGGATCGACGTTGCCGACGACGACATGTTTCAGCGTGATCCGGTTTCCCTTATTCGGCTCTTTCATCACGCCGATAATCATGGTGTCGACATTCATCCGCGCGTTCTCCGTCTGGTCACTCGTAGTCTCGGCCTGATCGATACCGCCCTGCGCGAGGATCCTGATGCCAATCGGCTCTTTCTAGAGATTCTGACGTCCCACCGGGATCCGGAAAAAACCCTGCGCCGCATGAATGAGGCCGGCGTCTTTGGCAGGTTTATCCCCGACTTCGGACGTGTGGTCGCGCAGATGCAGCACGACATGTATCACGTCTACACGGTGGACGAGCACACGATCAGGGCCATCGGTATGCTGGCAAAGATCGAGCGAGGTTCTCTGGAAGAGGATCTGCCTCTTTCCAATGAGATCATTCATAAAATTCAGTCTCGACCTGTCCTGTTTCTGGCTGTGCTCCTGCATGACATCGCCAAGGGACGGGGCGGCGATCATTCCGAAATCGGGGCGGACATCGCTTATGAACTCGGCCCCCGGGTCGGCCTGAACGACGCTGAAACGGAGACGGTCGCATGGCTGGTGCGCCATCACCTCGCGATGAGTTCGACCGCCTTCAAGCGCGACATACAGGATCCGAAGACCGTTTCCGACTTTGCCGCCCTGGTGCAGAGCCCCGAGCGACTGAAGCTCTTGCTTGTTCTCACGGTCGCGGATATTCGAGCCGTCGGTCCGGCGGTGTGGAACGGTTGGAAAGGCCAACTCCTGCGTGAGCTTTATCATCGTACCGATGAAGCGCTTTCCGGCGGCGTGACCACGGAACGGGCCGATGAACGCGTCGCAATGGCCCAGGATGCGCTTCGGCCACAACTTTCCGACTGGTCAGATGAGGAATTTGCGGCCTACCTTGACCGGGGTCACTCATCCTATTGGCTGTCCGCCGACACAAGTACGTTGGTGCGACATGCCGAATTGATGCGCCGCACGGACAATGGGGGCAATCGGCTCGCCGTGGAATTCCGGTCGGATTCGTTTCACGCCGTAACCGAGGTCACGATCTATACGCAGGACCATCACGGATTGTTCGCACTCATGGCCGGCGCCATGGCGGTCTCCAACGTCAATATTGTAGAGGCCAAGATATTCACGACCAACGATGGCATGGCACTTGATACGTTCTGGATTCAGGATGCCGCAGGTGGTCCCCTGAACGACGAACGCATGCTGGAGAAACTGGAGGCTACAATCGAGCGAACCCTGACTGGTGTGGCCGATCCCGGACAGGAGCTTGCAAGACAGACCGCAATCCCAAGCCGCACACGTATCTTCGAGGTGACGCCGCGAGTGATTATCGATAATACCGCGAGTCACGTGTTTACTGTGATCGAGGTGAATGCGCGAGACCGGCGCGGCCTTCTTTACGACGTGACACGGGCGATCACTGATCTGGGCCTCTCGATTGCGACGGCACGCGTCGCGACTTATGGCGAAAGCGCCGTAGACGTCTTTTATGTGAAGGATGTATTCGGTCTGAAGGTGAACCACGAAGGCAAGCTGGAACGAATTCGAAACGAGCTTGCGGCAGCGATCAGCGGAACGGGAGGCGAAACGGTTGTGGACACAGGTGCCGATACTCATCAGGTCGCGGCGGCAGCTGTTTGACACCGGCATTGACCCCGCCCCGCAGTTGACCCTATGGCGCTGGCGGGATCTGCAGATCGAGGGCTCCCGGCCAAGGCCGCCATTTTTCCGCCCAGTTCTCGCGCTACGACGCCGGTCATGAAATTGCTTCCTGCGATAGCCACCGTCGGCGGATACACCATGGTGAGCCGGGTGTTGGGGTTCGTGCGTGACATCATGATTGCCGCGTTTCTTGGCGCAGGGATGGTTGCCGACGCGTTTTTCGTCGCCTTCAAGCTGCCGAATTTTTTCCGGCGCCTGTTCGCTGAGGGGGCTTTCAACGCGGGTTTTGTCCCCATCTTTTCCGAGATTCTTGAACAGGACGGACGAGAAGCTGCCCGCGAGTTTGCCCAGTCGGCACTGGCGGTGCTCGTCGTTGCCCTGGTGCTTCTGGTGGGCCTGTTTCAGGCGTTCATGCCGTGGCTCATGTACGGGCTCGCCCCCGGATTCGTGGACTGGCCCGAAAAGTTTGATCTAACGGTTCAGCTCACACGGATAACGTTCCCCTACCTCCTGTTCATCAGCGTGGTGTCGTTGATGGGTGGTGTCTTGAACAGCGTGGGCCGGTTCGCGGCGGTGGCAGCAACCCCGATTCTCCTGAACCTCTGCCTGATCGGCGCTCTGCTGGGGCTGGCCCGCTATACCGACACGCCGGGACATGCGCTGGCCTGGGGAGTGGCCCTGGCCGGAATGGTTCAGTTTATCTGGGTGGTCTGGGCGTTGCGTCGTGCCGGTATGACCCTCAGGTTTCCGCGTCCCCGGTTCAGCCCGCGGGTCAAGCATCTGTTGACTCTGATGGCGCCGGCCGCGGTCGGCGCAGGCGTGGTTCAGATCAACCTCGTCATCGATGTCGTGCTCGCGTCTCTGCTCCCGTCGGGATCAGTCTCGTATCTTTTTTATGCCGATCGTCTCAATCAATTGCCACTGGGGGTGGTCGGCGTCGCGGTTGGGACGGCGCTACTACCGTTGATCTCCCGCGAGATCAGCGCCGGGCGGGCAGACGCCGCCCTGGGTCATCAGAATCGGGCGACAGAATTCGCGCTGCTTCTCGCGCTTCCGGCCGCGGCGGCATTCATCGTCCTGGCACATCCGTTCGTTTCGACATTGTTCGAACGCGGCGCGTTCGGTTCGCGTGAATCCGACCTCACGGCATTAGCTCTGATGGCCTACGCCATCGGTCTACCCGCATACGTTCTGGTCAAGGTTCTCAGTCCGGCATATTTCGCCCGACAGGATACAGCCACACCTGTGCGGATCGCGGCACTCTGCGTAGTCGTAAATCTGATCCTGAACCTCGCACTCATGTGGTGGTTGAAACACGTTGGATTGGCACTCGCGACAGCGCTGTCGGCCTGGCTCAATTGTCTGTTGCTGGCACGGACTCTTTCCCGGCGTGGTGATTTCGTGATGGATCAGAGGTTGCGTAAGCGGCTACCCCTGACATTGTTGTCGACCCTGATAATGGCGATTGGACTCGGCCTGCTGCATGTGGGGCTCGAGCCTTGGCTGGCGGGGAGCCTGCTCGACCGCGTGATGGCGGTCGTCGCACTGGCCTCGGGGGGCGTGGGTTTGTTCGCCTGTGCGGCCTATGTCACCGGGGCTGCGCGACTTCACGACCTTCGAGCGTTTCGATCGGGTTCGTGACGGTTGACCCTCCCGCGCGCAGACGCCATAACTCCGCGCCTTGAAGCCGACGATCCTTTCGAGTTTGCAATCGAGGATTTTCCAGCCCGTCAGGATGGGCGCTAGCGAGTGAGAGGCGCGCGATGGACCGCATATTTTCTGGTGTGCAGCCGACGGGGAATCTCCACCTCGGAAACTATCTGGGTGCAATCCGGAATTGGGTGACGCTGCAGGCTGACTACGAATGTATTTACTGCGTGGTCGATCTTCATGCGATCACTGTCGCTCAAGATCCGGACGAGCTACGTGCCAGCACGCGCGAAGTGGCGGCCAGTTTGCTGGCGGCCGGGATCGATGCGAAAACCAGTATTCTCTTCAACCAGAGTCAGGTGAGCGCTCACGCGGAGCTTGCCTGGATCTTTAATTGTGTCGCTCGCCTGGGTTGGCTCAACCGCATGACCCAATTCAAGGAGAAGGCAGGAAAGAACAGGGAAAACGCGAGCGTCGGCCTTTATGCCTATCCCAATCTCATGGCGGCGGACGTGTTGGCATACAAGGCCACCCATGTCCCGGTTGGAGAGGATCAGAAACAGCACCTGGAGTTGTGCCGCGATATCGCTCAGGCCTTCAACAGTCAGTATGGGGTGGAGTTCTTTCCGCTGACCGAGCCGTTGATATTCGGTGAGGCGACGCGTGTGATGAGCCTGCGTGACGGGACATCGAAAATGAGCAAGTCCGATTCCTCGGATAACACGCGGATCAATCTGACCGATCCCCCTGATCTCATCGCCAAGAAGATTCGCCGCGCCAAGACCGACCCTGAACCCTTGCCGGGGTCGCCTGAAGGGCTGGAAACTCGACCGGAGGCCGCCAATCTGATCGGTATCTTCGCTGCCCTGTGCAACGACTCGGTCGAAGATACCTGTCGGCGCTTCGATGGAGCCCAGTTCTCCAAGTTCAAAGAGGAATTGGCAGACCTGGCGATCGCCGAACTGGCCCCAATTACAACCGAAATGCAGCGCCTGATGGACGATCCCGCATATGTCGACTCAGTTCTTCGGGATGGCGCCGAGCGTGCGAGGGGGCTCGCCGCACCCATCGTTCAAGAGGCCCAGGAGATCGTGGGATTCTTGACATCGTAGCCTCTGCGAAGAGCAGCCTATCTCGTTGTTAATACAATATAAATTTCCGCCAATGCCGGCCTCGAGGTGGAGTCCCGATGGCTATGTGGCGGTGGCCGGCGGTGGACTTCAACGCCGTCTTGAGATACACTCCCTGGCAATCGGGGACTGGTTGTAGCCTATTGCGTTTGGGCAGCCTGCAATCGGATTGTGGGGCCCCGTTCTCCTGTTGGCCGGCGGCAGGGAACTGGTCCATGTTCTATCTTCAAATGTTCAGCAGCCGTTTCGAACGCGGTGTGCTCGGCCTCCTGGGCACGAGCGTTGTTTGTGTCTATCTGCTGGGCGCAGTGATGTTCACCATTCCAGGTGAAGCCCCGAAACCTCCCTCGTACGAACTGGCCGAGGTCGGTCCCGAAGATGGGCGGCGTCAGACCCCGCGAAGTTCGGGTAAGGCGTTACTGGCAAAGCGCGTCCTGCCGGCACCCGAAATCGTTCATGGACCCTTATTTGGACGTCCAGCCGAGGTGGCGTTATTGGGCCAGATCAAGACGGCCCATGTAGCCGCGTTGCAAGTGGTGAGCGCCCGGGAACTGGATCAGAAGCTGTCGGCGCTTGATTACAGCTTGAGCGACATTCGGCGCGGCTCCGCGCCGGTTCCGCGATTGCAGCTCGCTAACTTACCGCCGGACCTCGCGGAAATTCACTCGGCGAAACAGAGGAAGCGGCTGTTCATCAAATTCATCCTGCCGCTCGTGCTTCAAGCCAACGAAAAAATCCTGTCTGAACGACGAAAGCTGCTCGAACTGCTTTCCCGAGACGGCGCACGGTCACAAGGGGAAGAGGAATGGCTCGCGGCGCTGGCAGATCGCTACGACGGCGACCCCATTGATCTCGAGGCCCTCGTCCCGCGCGTTGACGTCGTGCCGCCTTCTTTGGCCATTGCGCAGGCTGCCGAAGAATCAGGATGGGGAACGTCAAGATTCGCCGTGGAGGCAAACGCGGTTTTCGGTCAGTGGACATTTCGCAAGGGTACAGGTGTTGTGCCGGCCCGGCGTGATGCAGGAAAACGACACGAAGTTCGCTCATTCGAAGGGCTCCGCCACTCCGTCGCAGCTTACATGCACAATCTCAATATCCACTGGGCCTACAAGGAATTTCGTCGGGTACGCGAGGAGCTCAGAGAATCCAACTCACCTCTGACGGGCAAGGTATTGGCGGGCACACTGAAGAAGTATTCGGAGCGGGGTCTCAAGTACATAAAGACCATTCGCACGATCATGCGGGTCAACGGTCTCAGCGCCTTCGACCGTGCCCGGCTTCAGGAAACTGACCCGCCCGGTTTCGGGACCTGACGCGTCAATTCCGACGCACATTCTCCAAATTGGCGCTTACACCATCGCGGATGTGGTCGATGTCCGCGCCAATGCCGATCAGCGTGTAGCCTCGATCGCGCATTTTGCGTGCGGCTTCCTGTCCGCCGGCACTCCCGCCGAGTGCCTTGCCTGACTTGAGGACACCGTCCTCGGAGGCCGCGAGCAATCCGGCTACTTCGTCTTCCTGGAATTGTCCCAGTTTGCCGATGCTTCCACTCATATCGAGAGGTCCCATATAAAATCCGTCAATGCCGTCGACTTGGGAGATTTCGTCCAGATTTTCCAGGGCGGTTTTTGATTCCACCTGCGCCAGGATCACGACGTTGTCCTCTGCATGTGCGGGGTAATCACTGGCGTTCAGGCCATAATCCGAGGCCCTCACATAGGAGTAGGCGGCACCCCTCTTCCCGTTGGGCGGGTACCGGCACGCGGACACCGCCGCGCGTGCCTGATCTGCGGTGTTCACTGACGGAAACATAATTCCTTCGATTCCCGCATCCAGTGCGCGCTTGACGTACACCGGATCGTGGCTCGGGACACGCATGATCGTCGTCGCATCTGTACCTGACACGGCCTGCATGATCCTGATGGCCGACATCAGATCTGCAGGCCCGTGCTCGTGATCGATGACGATTGCATCAACGCCGGCCAAGGCCATGATTTCTGCTGCCATGGCATTTCCCATTATGGACCAGCCGCAATACGACTGTTCGCCAGCCTTCAAACGTGCTTTCAGGCGATTGGTTCGCATCATTCAGTCGGTCTCCATATTTCTACTCCGCCCGGTTACGCGGTACGTAGAATTGCATTCCAAACCAGCGCCACAGCCCCTCCCGGGTTGGCAGTGTGCAATTGAACCGGGCGCGACCCGCCGGAAAGGCCTGGCTTGTTCTGATCTCAATTCGTCGCTCACCGAGCCTGGTCAGCGCTGCCGGACCACCGCTTCCGGTAGAAGCGAAGCAACTGAGGCGATCAAGGGACGGAATCTCGGGGGAAACCGAGAAACCGAAGTGCGGTGGATTCTCGTCCAGAACGTAGTCCAGGGGCGTGATATCGGAAACCGGAAGGGGCAGGGCTGACGCCACCAGCTTGAGGCGATTGATCGAGCCGAAATTTTCGTTGAAGGGAAATCGGGGAAGATAGAATTGATCCGCCTCCGCGTGGGCGACTCCCGAGTGCTGACCGAGCGCCGCAACAAATCCCGCCTCGATGATCAGGCTTCGGACGGCGAGGCTGGCTTCACCATAGGGGTAGGCGAAGATGCGCGGAATTTCCCCGAGTTCCGCCTCGTAGCGTTCATTGGCTTTCTTGATTTCGGCGAGGATGCGCTCGGTTGAAGCGTCCGCCATATGCAGGTGAGACGCCGTATGATGTCCAATGGTTCCGCCGCCATCCCTGATTTCGCGGATTTGATCCCAAGACAGAAAGTTTGCAAACTTGGCGTCGACGGGGTCCGTGGCCACAAACACCGTGAAAGGAAGTCCGGCTTTTCTTAGTCGGGGCAGTGCCACGGTGTAGATGGATTGGTAGGCATCGTCGATCGTAATCGCGACCGTTTGTTTGGGGAGTGTGCGCCCGCTGCGAAACGCATCAATGATCTGCTCCAGCGGCAACACGTTGTAGCGGCCAGAAGCCAGTTCGGCGATATGAGCTTCAAATTGCTCGATTCGCACGTTCGTCGAGGGATAATCTCCCTCACCAAAGCGATGATACATGATGATGGACGCCGCGCTTTGATCGGCTGTTACCGCAGCAGTCGTCGGCGCGGGAACCGCAGCATACGCCAGGGCCAATGCCAGAGACGAGGAGCGAGATCGAATCCGCGCGGTTGCCGGCTGGCTGGAGCCCCGCGCGTGATTACGGGCAGGCCTGAACCGGCATAGCGGCGAGAGGAGATCGATAAGTCGACGCATGGTCACATCAACCGGGTTCCGGCGGCACTATCACTGAACAAAGGGAGACGGCGCGAATCATGGAGTTGATAGTGCCACCATTCGAGTCGGTAGTGGTCGAATCCTGCCATGGTCATGAGCCCCAAAAGCAGTGCGCGATTTCGTTGCGCCGTTGAGTTTATATCCTGCGATCCATGGTGCGCACGATCGGAAAATTCGTCGAATCCCGTCCCCATATCCAGTTCGGCCCCGGTGGAATCCAGCAGAGTTAGATCGATTGCGGCACCGCGCGAATGCGGAGAGCCGCGTCGTGGGTCGGCGACAAATTCTGCATCGGGCGTGTGGGTCCACAGAGCCCATTGCGCTTCGGTCGGACGAAATCCATCAAGGATTTTCAAGCGCAGCCCCAAAGGTGCCGCGAGTTCGACAACACGCCGCAGTAGCGAAGAGGCTTCGGAGTGAAGAAAACAGGCATTCCGACGATATATGGGTGCGCCCGTGAAGTTCTGGTCGGTCGCGTAGGCGAGTTCGATATCGACATCAAATTCGGATCGTGTGATCTCGACGAGGGGCATATTCTGGACGGCATGTATCACAAAGCTGCCGGACGATGCTACTACGACAGTGCATTCAGTAACTGCCAGGATTTCAGGTGAACCTTCTTGCCTTTGATACGTCGGTCGGCGTGTGTTCGGTAGCCATTCGCAAGGATTAGCACGTTGTTGCGCGCCGGCACGAAACCTTGTCCAAAGGGCATGCCGAACGGATCGTACCCATGATCCAGTCGGTTTTGACAGAAGCGGACGTCAGGTACGGCGAGATCGACTTCATTGCTGTGACAGTGGGCCCCGGGACATTTACCGGCATTCGCATTGGATTGTCGGCTGCCCGCGGGATTGCATTGACGACAGGTGTGCCGGTGATCGGTGTGCCGACCCTGGATGTCATTGCCGAAGGGGCTCGCGCCCTTGGTTCTCTCGACAAGCAATCGGCCATCACAGTGTTTCACGACGCCCGTCGAGACGAATTGTTCTGTCAGGTGTTCCCGCGGGTCACGGATGATTCGCCATCATCGCCGAGTCTGATAACGCTCGTCGATGCCTTATCCATAATACCGAGTGGCGGTGCGACGGTTGTCGGCAGCGGCGTGAGCCGATTGAAGGACCGGATCGTCAGCGAACGGCCCGATGTCACGATTTCCGATGCGCCAGATTCTCCCGACGCTGTTCACCTGGCCAGCATCGGAACTGCGCTCGCCAGACGTGGTCTGACGGAGAAGTGGCCGCCGGAGCCTCTCTATATACGCGCGCCCGATGCTCGCCTGCCGGCCGGTCCATAGGCTTTGGCAAGATGAATCCGTGACGACAAGAATTCGTCCCATCTCGGTCGCGGCTGCCGACATCGTGGCCATCCTGCACGCTGACATATTCTCCGGCCATCACGACGAATGTTGGTCCCGCGAATTTCTCGGCAAGATCCTGTCAACGCCGGGTACAACCGCCTTTGTCGCTCTCGACAACGAAGTGGAAGAAGAAAGCCCGATCGGATTCGCCGTGATTCGGATCAGCGGTGAGGAAGGCGAGGTCCTGTCACTCGGTGTGACGGCAACGATGCGGCGGCGAGGTGTCGGCGGCGCCCTGCTTAAGAATGTGCTTCGATTCGCGGCGGAAGTCGGGACGACATCGATGGTGTTGGAAGTTGCCGAAAACAACACGCCGGCAAGGGAACTCTACCGACAGCACGGTTTCGTAGTGGTGGGCCGGCGTCGGGACTATTTCCGCCACGGTAACGCGCGGATCGATGCCATCATTCTCCGCGCTTCGACACCTCCTGTGACTTGACGCTTTACGATTTGCGAATGCGCAGTATGTGTGCGCTGGAATCCGGAACTGGCTCCAGGCTCAGGACCGTGTGACCCTCTTCGCGGACGGATCGAGGCACATTTTCAAGGGGTTCTCCGGGAGGTATTCGAATCTCAGCAACTTCACCAGACTGCATTCGCTCCACTAACAACTTAGTTTTCACAAAAGTGATCGGACAGACGTCACTTGTTATATCTAGGAAGTGGACAGGTGTTTCAGTCACTAGATTCATGTTTCAGCAATAAAGACTCTGTTTCCCTTGTATAATGAAGTATAAGACGTAAATTATATACGGAGCACATGAGGTTTAGAGGACAAAGAGGTTAATGGTAGAACAGACGGATAACAGTGAACTGCTTGCACTGACCACTGATATAGTTGCTTCACATGTATCAAATAACTCTGTCTCTGTGGTGGAGTTGCCGCAATTAATACAACAGGTTTATGGCGCATTAGCGGTCGTGGGTGGCGTGGTCCAACCAGCCCCCGAGCGTCCGAAACCCGCCGTGCCGATCAAGAAATCGGTGACGCCCGATTACATCATTTGCCTGGAAGACGGCAAGAAACTGAAAATGCTCAAGCGGCATATCAAAACTCGCTATGATCTCACTCCGGACGAGTACCGCGAACGATGGGGATTGTCGCCGGACTACCCCATGGTCGCGCCAAATTATGCGTCTCAACGCAGCGATTTGGCGAAAAAGATCGGCTTGGGAACAAAACGCCGCCGCCGCAAGTAATTGGCACGCCAAACCAGTGGCATGATATAGATCATCCACATGGCTTCACGGCTCGAACGTCTGTGCATCCAAAAAGGCATGAAAATGACCGGCCAGCGCCGGCTCATTGCGCGTGTGTTGTCCGAATCGGAAGACCATCCAGACGTTGAGGCGGTGTATCGCCGGGCCAGCGAACACGATCCGAAGATCTCGATTGCGACCGTCTACCGAACCGTACGCCTGTTCGAGGAGGCGAGTATCCTGGACCGTCATGACTTCGGTGACGGTCGTGCGCGTTACGAAGAGGTTCCCGAGGAGCACCACGACCACCTCATCGATATCCGAAGTGGTAGGGTCCTGGAATTCCACGACACGGAAATCGAACAACTGCAGGAACGCATAGCGGAGCGTCTCGGCTACAAGCTCGTTGGTCATCGGCTCGAGCTTTATGGTGTTCCACTCGATGCAGACGGTGACGAGCCTACCGACACATAAACATCGAACATTGAGGCGAATCCGGGCATCTGGTCGCGCGCTTGCTACCCTATGCTGGACACTGCTTCTGCTTCCGGCTCAGGTGGCATCGAGAGCAGCGGGACAAGGTTTCGCGGATAAGCTTCCCCGTCTGTATCACTCGGGTGTTTGTCGCATACTTGGCATAGAGGTCCGGGTGGTCGGTTCGCCAGTGACCCTGCGGCCTGCCTTGTTCGTCGCGAATCACAGCTCCTGGCTGGATATTCCCATTCTGGGTTGTTTGATGGAGTGCTCGTTCGTCGCCAAATCGGAGGTGGAACATTGGCCTGGTGTGGGATTGTTGGCACGTCTTCAGCGAACTGAATTCGTGGAGCGAACACGACAGAGGACAAATTTGCATGTCACCGGAATTCAGCGAAGGTTCGAAGAACAGTCGCGCCTGGTGATGTTTCCCGAGGGAACCAGCACTGACGGAAGCCATGTACTGCCTTTCAAGAGTTCCTTGTTCTCGTCCGTCGAGCGACAAATGAAGGGCTCCGTTCCAGTCGTTCAACCGGTAACCGTTGCCTATATGATGATCGATGGCGAGGCAGCGACGGAGCAAACACGCCCCGCCGTCGCGTGGTATGGAGATATGGAGTTTGCTCCACATTTGTGGGGGGTATTCCAGCTGGCACGTATTGTCGTCCAGGTTACTTTTCATGAGCCGGTGCCGGAGGTCTGCTGCCAATCCCGCAAGACCCTGGCGAAGCATTGCGAGCGTGTCGTCGTCGCGGAGCATGCACGGCTTATTGGCATTGCGCGCGACGATGGAGATTCTCGATCGCCTGCAGGCGTCGACCGCATCGGTTGATTCCTCAGGTTGCCGTCTGACTTGACAGTGCAAAGTCAAGTGCTAGTGTTTATTCAAGTATTCGAGGAACAAAGACGGTCCATGCAAACGATGACACGTCGGATTGGCTCTCCGCGAAGGGCCTAGAGACTGTCCTTGCGCAAGAAACTCTTCATCAAAACTTACGGTTGTCAGATGAACGTCTACGACTCTGCTCGTATGACGGATGTTCTGGCACCGTTGGGATACGTGCCCGTGGATCAACCCGAGGGCGCGGACATGATTATCCTGAATACGTGCCACATCCGCGAGAAGGCCGCCGAAAAAGTGTATTCAGAGCTGGGCCGGCTGCGGCCTCTCAAGCGGGCCCGTGAAGAGGATGGCGGTGAGATGATCCTGGCCGTGGGCGGATGTGTGGCCCAGGCTGAAGGTGATGAGGTTCGCCGGCGTGCCCCGTGGGTGGATGTCGTCTTCGGGCCTCAGGCATATCACCGGCTACCGGATATGGTGTCTCAGGTTACGCGACAGGCCATAGTGGATACGGAATTTCCCGTGGAGGCCAAATTCGATTTTCTGCCCGAAGAATCGAGTCCACGCGGTGCCGCTGCATTTCTCACAATCCAGGAGGGATGTGACAAGTTCTGTACGTTCTGCGTGGTGCCGTACACGCGCGGCGCAGAGTTTTCCCGGCCCCTGGGCGACGTCCTCGCCGAGGCGCGCCGATTGGTCGAGAATGGGACGAGCGAGATCACGCTGCTGGGCCAAAACGTCAATGCCTACCACGGAAACGGAGCTGACCGGCGGCCGCGTTCGCTGGCTGACTTGATCCGCGAGCTGGCGTTGATCGATGGTCTTCATCGACTTCGCTACACGACGCCACATCCAAGAGACATGGACCAGGCATTGATATCGGCACATGGCGACGTCGAGGCTCTGATGCCATTTCTTCACCTGCCGGTCCAATCTGGCTCGGATCGAATCCTCGCGGAAATGAATCGGCGTCACACGGCGGCGGAATACAGATCGATTGTCGAGCGCATTCGACTGGCGCGCCCGGATATCGCTCTGTCGAGCGATTTCATCGTCGGATTTCCGGGAGAAACCGACGCTGAATTCCAATCGACACTGGATCTCGTAGCGGATGTGGAATTCGCAAGTGCATACTCATTCCGTTACAGCACCCGGCCGGGGACCCCTGCCGCAGATCGTGACGATCAGGTCCCAGAGGATGTGAAATCGGCGAGATTGAACGAACTACAAGCCCTGATCGATCGTCAGAGCAGGGCATTCAATGAGGCCACGGTGGGCCGAGAGCTTCAGGTCCTTCTGGAAAGGCCGGGACGTCATTCAGGACAGCTCGTGGGTCGAAGCCCATATATGCAAGCGGTACATGTACACGCGGACGACTCCCACCTAGGCCGCATCGCCAGCGTTCGCATTGAAGCGGCGATGCCCAACAGCCTTTCCGGGTCTATCGTTGGTAACGACGTTGGACGGCTTCGATCGGTGGACGCCGCATGAAGGATAATCAGAATTGACTGCAGTAAATGAAGCGCTCCAACCGGCACCGCTTTACATGGACTTCGACGACAACAGTCTGTTGACGGCGCTGTTCGGAGAACACGATCGCTTTCTGGCTCGCATAGAGCAGAAGCTGGGTGTTTCAGTGACGGCGCGCGGCAATCGACTGTCGATTGAAGGTGAGGCGTGGCGGCAAAAGGCGACACAGGCGGTTCTCAACGAGCTGTACGACCGACTGAAGAAAGGTCTGGATGTCGGGCTGGGCGAGGTCGATGGCGCAGTACGGATGGCCGAGGCGAAGGTCACGGAAGAGAACGAGCCCATAAGCATCGCGGACGAAGGAACACAGATTCGAACGCGCCGTCGTGTCATCTCGCCGCGATCACCCATGCAGGCGGCGTACGTCCGCGCGCTGAATTCCCATGAACTGGTGTTCGGGTTGGGGCCGGCAGGTACTGGCAAGACCTTTCTTGCTGTTGCCGTAGGTGTTTCGATGCTGCTGGAGGGACTGGTCGAGCGCATCATCCTTTCACGCCCCGCAGTTGAGGCTGGAGAGCGCCTGGGATATCTGCCGGGTGACCTTCGCGAAAAAATCGATCCCTATCTGCGTCCGCTCTATGACGCATTGCATCACATGCTACCGGCGGACCAGGTGTTCCGGCGTCTCGAATCGGGTGAGATCGAAGTCGCACCTGTCGCTTTCATGCGTGGCCGCACGCTGACCAACGCGTTCGTCATTGTTGATGAAGCGCAAAACACGTCTCCTGTGCAGATGAAGATGTTGCTTACGCGCCTCGGTGAGAATTCACGCATGGTCGTGACAGGAGACCTGTCGCAAATCGACCTGCAGCGGGGTGAGGTTTCGGGTTTGGCGGATGCCGTGGATATGCTCCACGACGTGCCGGAGGTGAAAATCGTGCATTTCACTCATGCTGATGTGGTCCGGCACGCGCTGGTGACGCGGATTGTGCAGGCCTATGACGATCGTGATCGGAACCGCCGGGTCAAGGCTGGAAGAAATGACTGAGGACCCCGATCCTACGGCCGGACCGGTGGCCATGACCCGGCCCTCGATCGCAGAAGCGGAAATCGTTGTATTGGTCCAGGATTCCGAATGGCATTCACTGGGATTTGATGCTGAATCGCTTTGTCGTGAGGCGGTCGGGAGTGCCCTATCGGCCGCAGATGTACACGATGAAACATTGGAGATATCCATCGTTCTGGCCGACGACCAGATGGTTCGGCGCCTCAATCGCGACAACCTCGGACAAGATCGCGCCACCAATGTCCTGGCGTTTCCGGGGGATTCGCTGGGAGGCGAGCTGCCGAGAGGTGCACCGTGCCTCTTGGGAGATGTCGTGCTTTCCCGATCCACGATTGCGAGAGAGGCAAAAGAGCAAGGGAAACCGGTTGCGGACCATGTTCGCCATCTGATCGTGCACGGAGCTCTTCACCTGCTTGGATATACGCATGATACGGAGGACGAGGCCCGTACAATGGAGTCGTTAGAGACCAGTGTTCTCGCTCTCTTGGGCGTTCCCAACCCCTACGCGGCGGGCGGGCCGGATTTGGGTGACACAGCATGACCAAGCCGGGTGAACTCACGGGCAAGGAGCGCATCAGCGTTGAAGCCACCGATGACAACGCAGATGAGTCATCATTAACGCAAAATCTTCTCACCTGGATCCGCGGATCGTCCCGAGCACGAAACGGGGACGAGTTGCTGCGAGAGAGTCTTTCGGAGCTCATCGAGGAGTCCGAGGACGAGCAGGGGACGTTCAATCGAGAAGAGCGTCTCATGCTCATGAACATTCTCAAACTACACGGGCTGCGAGTTGACGATGTCATGGTCCCGCGGCCAGACATCGTTGCCATTGAGAGTGATACACCGTTGGATAAGGTGGTGGAAGCGATGCACGAGGCGTTCCATTCCCGTCTCCCCATCTACCAGGACACGCTGGATCATGTGCTTGGGTTTGTGCACATCAAGGATCTACTTGCTTACTGGCGAGGCCGTGAAGAATTCCGACTGTCGGATGTGGCCCATGATGTTCTCTTCGTGCCACCGACAATGTCGGTGCTTGATCTTCTGCTCAGGATGCGGGAGGGGCGCATTCACATGGCGCTGGTGGTTGATGAGTTCGGGGGTACGGATGGCCTAGTGACCATCGAGGATCTGGTGGAAGAGATCGTTGGGGAAATTGAAGACGAACATGATCAAGTTGAAGCTCCGACGATCGAGGAGAGAAGCGACGGCACCTTGGTTGCGGACGGCCGCGCGGATATTGATGAGTTTGAAGCGCGCGTGGGCGTTGATCTTCTGCCCGAAGAACGTGATGAGGATGTCGACACGCTGGGCGGATTCGTATTCTCCTTGGTCGGGCGCGTGCCACAGCGCGGTGAGCTGATCACGCATCCTTCTGGTCTCGAGTTCGAGGTGCTGGATGCGGATCCACGCCGGGTAAAACGCCTGCGTGTCCGAGGACTTCCGCCCGAGCTTGCGACGGACCACAGCTCCACGGAAACACCGGAATAGATAGCAGCCCCGCAGTGGCGGACACGCTTCCATGACGCGATTGAGTCTCTGGTTGAGCGGCCTGACGGGATGGCGGCGCTACGCGCTGGCTTGGCTACTTGGCGCGGTTCTGTCGCTGTCACTGCCGCCGCTATATATCTGGCCTGCGCTGCTCGTGGGTTTCACGGGAATCCTGTGGATCCTGGACGGGTGTAGTGACCGCAGGTCCGCGTTCGGGGTGGGTTGGTGCTTTGGATTTGGCTACCTCGGTTTAAGCCTCTACTGGATCTCATCCGCCCTGCTGATTGAACCGGACCGAACCGGCTGGATGATTCCGTTTGCCGTACTGGGTCTTCCTGCATTCTTCGCGTTCTGGGTCGGTTTGGCGACGTTGGTCGTACGGCTCCTGAATATTTCTGGTGCGGCTCGCGTCCTGTTGTTCGCGGGCGCGTGGTGCGCCGCGGAATGGCTGCGCGGGCATGCATTCACCGGGTTTCCATGGAACCTTATCGGGTATGCGGCAGCGGGATCAGACGCCCTGCTTCAGGCGACGGCCCTGGTCGGAATCTACGGACTCGGGTTCCTGGTGGTTCTCGCTGCAGCGATTCCGGCCACGCTTGCCGGAGGAGCTGAGGACATTTCGCGGGCCCGCCGATACGGTCCGGCTGTGCTCGTACTTGTGGGCATTGCCATGATCTGGCTTGGGGGCACGGTTCGCCTTCTCGTTGCACATGACGAAATCGTCCCGGACGTGACCCTGCGGTTGGTTCAGGCCAACATATCCCAGCACCATAAGTGGCAAGAGGAACGCCGGCGCGCCAACCTTGCCAGGTATTTCCAGTTGAGCTCTCAGTCGGGCTCGGAGGATGTCACGCACATCATTTGGCCTGAAACGGCCGTGCCCTATTTCTTGGCTGCGGATCCCGATCTGTCCCGGGCCATCGGCAGACTGGTGAAGCCGGGGGGGATGGTCATTACCGGGGCGCCGAGAACAACTGCTTGGCGGGAAAGGCCCCTCCGTGTATGGAATGCTGTTCACGCGATAGACCACGACGGACAAATCAGTGGCACGTATGACAAGTCGCACCTTCTACCTTTCGGAGAATATGTTCCTTTGCGTCCGTTGTTGCGGCGGCTGGGCGTTGAAAAGATCACTTCCGGGCAAGGAGATTTTCAGGCCGGGGTTGGGAAAACGACAATTGAAATGCCGGGAATTCCGCCCCTCGGGATACTGATCTGCTATGAGGCAATTTTTCCGGGAGAGGTCGTGTCAACGGCGTCGCGGCCCGCTTGGCTGCTAAATGTGACCAATGACGCGTGGTTTGGTCACACTGCAGGACCCCACCAGCACTTCACCATGTCTCGGGTGCGCGCGGTCGAGGAAGGACTCCCGATTGTACGGGTCGCCAACACGGGAATCTCCGGTGTAGCTGACTCTTATGGTCGAATCATTGTACGAAGCGATCTCGGAGAGGTACGTGTCATTGACGTATCGCTTCCGGCTGCGTTGACTGAATTGACTCCCTACGCCCGATGGGGCGACGCCGGAATACTGGCAGTTCTTATGGTCGTGGCGGTCTATACAGCAGCACTTAAAGCTCCTAGGATCGCCCGTAAGGAGTAGGAGATATATGAATTGTCAGCTATACGCGGGCATTCGCGATTGCAACTATAGTTACTGACATTTCTCGTAAAATAGTAATATGCGATTGGTTAATTTGCATTATCCCACTGTTCGGAGTGTAAGAGGGCCGAATGCAGCCACAAATTCCACAAATTTCTATCTATGGCTGTAGTGTAACAACCAGTGGTCGCAAAGAATTGGAGTGACGAAGCGTGGTCAGCAAACCAAATCCCGTAGACATTCATGTGGGCTCCCGGGTTCGACTTCGGCGTACCCTGCTCGGTATGAGTCAGGAGAAGCTTGGGGCAGCGGTCGGGTTGACGTTCCAGCAGATTCAAAAATATGAACGGGGCGCGAACCGGATTGGATCCAGTCGATTGTTTCAGTTTGCGCAGGTACTCGATGTACCGGTCTCTTTTTTCTTCGACGATATGCCGGAGGAAATCGCAAGGAGTCAGCCGGGAGCGTCGTTGAATTCCTCTGAGAACTTTCAACAGGATCAGTTCGCGCGCCGGGAAACACTGGAGCTGGTGAGGGCCTACTACAAGATTCGAAACCCGGCGGTTCGCAAGCGTGTTTTCGAATTGACCAAGGCTGTGGCTGGCGTCTCCCCGGGAACAGGCGAGTCGCCGGAAGACCTCTGACGACACGTGCCGCTCAGCTGGTCGAGCCCACATCGATCTACAGCTCGACCCGGATACGCCCATTACGGTCGACGGCGCGGTCGCAAGATCCGCAGCGGACGTCAACAACTCCTCGAGACACTGCTTCCTGAAGTGCGCGTGCCTGTCACGGAGTCCGGGGCGTTGGATTCCGACAAATTGGTGGAATTCTGCGGGACCCGCCCGGAATTGTGGGTCGAGATCGGGTTCGGTCAGGGGGAGCATCTCGTCGCCCAAGCAGAAAGATGTCCCAACGTTCTCCTGATCGGCTGCGAACCTTACGTCAACGGCGTCTCAACGCTGTTGCGGACAATCGAAGCAAATGCGATCGGGAATATCCTGATTCATGATGATGATGCCCGCATCCTGCTGGAGGCCCTTCCCGAAGCCTCCGTTGATCGCCTCTTCCTTCTGTTTCCGGATCCTTGGCCAAAAAAGCGCCATCACAAGCGGCGTTTCATTTCTAAACCGAACCTCGACCTGGTCACCCGAATTCTGAAGAATGGCGCGGAACTCCGATTCGCCACCGACCATCCAGACTATGCGCGATGGACGCTGTGGCATGCCCTTCACCATGAGGCAATTGAATGGCCCGCTGAATCACCTGCGGATTGGACGGATCGTCCCGGCGACTGGACGATCACACGCTATGAGGAAAAGGCTTTGGCTGCCGGGCAGTCGTGCACCTATTTGTCATTCCGCCGTCGGGACCGGCCCGGTTCACCTGGGGTTTGACCGGGTCCCCACCTGCAAATGCCACCCGAATTCCCTTGAAGTCATGCGCGTCTGAGCTAATATGCCCGACATTGGTTGGTTTGGTAGGGCTCAAAATCAGGTAAGTTTCCGCGGTGGGCCGGCGGCCCACTTTTTTTATGGAATAAGGAATGTCAAGGCGATGGAGCCCGCGGCTCGCATTGAAGAGCTGATTGCCCCGTCGCTGGAGCACGCCGGTTTCCGCGTGGTTCGGGTGAGGTTGATCGGGAGTGGTCGGCACACGTTGCAGATAATGGCGGAGCCCGTCGACGGTAGTGCAATGAGCGTCGAACATTGTGCAGAGGTGAGCCGGCTGGTATCTGCGATTCTGGACGTGGAAGATCCGATAAACGGATCGTACATGCTGGAAGTCAGCTCACCGGGAATCGACCGGCCGCTAGTGCGGCCAGAAGATTTCGAGCGTTTCTCCGGTTTTGAAATCAAGCTGGAGACCGGTCATTCGAAGGATGGACGCCGCAGATATCGCGGGCGTCTGCTGGGCTACGTCGAGGATTGCGTGCGCATCGCTGCCAAAGGCGAATCAGGAGAAGAAGTATTCGACATTTCCATCGATGATGTCGCGTCGGCCAAGCTCTTGCTCACGGACGACCTCATTGAAGCGAGCCTCGCTCAGGGCAAAGCGAACGGAAACGGACAT
>MDTE01129034.1_pt1 | contig 53252 bp, 56 predicted proteins | sample 811231 | NCBI WGS metagenome assembly MDTE01 (sample SAMN05326651, study PRJNA326480) | marine metagenome | isolation source: seawater | place: Indian Ocean: Red Sea | collected 2010 | reverse complement strand
TTGTCTGGTCAAGCATCATCGGCCTAATGTTACTGTATCTATCAATTGGATATTATATTGGTGGCCGAATAGCAGACAAAACACCGCGTACCACAAAATATTTCACGATTATTTGTTGGGCATCAATCACAACAGCATTAATACCAGTAATCTCGAGACCAGCACTATTGTATGCCGCAACCGCCTTAGCATCATTAAATGCCCCCGTTGTAGCAGGAGCATTTGCCGGAACGATGCTTATGTTTGCAATTCCTATAACTTTACTTGGATGCACATCTCCATTCGCCATCAGACTTCTAACAACCAACTCGTCAGAGGCAGGCTCTGTAGCAGGTCGAGTTTATGCTCTATCAACAATAGGGTCCATACTTGGTTCGTTCCTTCCCGTACTGGTAACAATCCCAACTTTTGGCACACGTTACACCTATATTGCATTTTCCGGAGCCCTTTTAGTAACAGGACTTATAGGATTATGGAAACATTCATCTCAAAGTCCGCCTACATTCACGCTATATATGGTTATCCCATTTTGTTTTGCAGCTTACCTATGCTCTCAAGGAAATATAAGACCATACGATGGCCTAATCCATGAGAAAGAATCCTCATACAATCTGATACAAGTTGTAGAACGTGATGAGGCGCGCTATTTACTTCTTAACGAAGGTCAGGGAATACATTCGATTCACGATCCAAATTCTCTCTATACTGGCGGCAGCTGGGATTATTTCCTAACCGCACCATTCTTTAATCCACCACCTCACCAAGTATCACAAGTAAACAATCTACTAATCATAGGTCTCGCAGCAGGCACAATATCTAATCAATACACCCAAATTTATGGTGATATACCAATCACAGGAATAGAAATAGACGAAGATATTATTGAAATTGGTAACGAATATTTTGATATGAGCAAACCCAACCTGTCAACAATCGCAGCAGACGGCCGTCTGTACCTAAACTATTTATCCGATAAATACTCGGTAATTGCCGTAGATGCCTACCGGCTACCATATATACCCTGGCATCTAACCACTAAAGAATTCTTTCTTGAAACCAAATCACTGCTAACGCCAACAGGTGTCATTGCGATCAATGTGGGTCGGACAAGCACCGATCGACGCCTAGTAAATGCTCTATCAGCAACCTTATTATCAGTTTTTCCTACAGTACACGTCATTGACGTCCCAGAAACATTCAACTCAATACTAGTAGCAACTAACATCAAAACATCAGCCTACAACCTGCAAGAAAACTTAGCATCACTACATCCAAAATCGCACGCACTTCTACCAGTGATGTTAGACAAGACAATCAACAACCTTGTACCTACAAATCCGAACGACATGATATTTACTGACGACCGGGCACCAGTAGAGCAGCTCACCGATTCCATTCTACTCAACTACCTTCTAGGCTCACATTCGCTCTTAAGCGAAAAAATCGCGACGCCTCCGGAGCTATAGCAATACAAAACACCAGTTACTGCTTACCAATTATCACTTCCATCATATGGTCATATCCTAGCTTTGATTCATTGTAAAACACAAGTACCAAGGGATGGTCGTATACGGTAAAGCTTTCATCAGCGACAACAGACCTATGCATGTAGTCATAATGTTTTTTATCGTCTCTGAGGTTGATCCCTGCCGAACCAATAGGATCCCCTCTCAGAGATATACCAGAAAAACTCGGGTGTCGAGTTTCTGCAAGTGCCAAACTATATCCAAGCGTACCATCGAACAAACCTTGATAGTATTTCACGCTATATGGAAACAATTCCGAGTTTCCATACACGGGACCATAATTTCGATTACTTGCAACGATTATGTAATCAGCTTGCACTATATCCTCAACGATAGGTGTGAATTTCTGTTCAGTATCTGGCAGCTCAGCCAGATTCATTGCCACAGTATCAAACCCTTCTTTAAACACCAGCTTGTCTAGCTGCCTTACTTGAGGCATTGGAAGCGGGTGATCCCATTTCTCAATCAAAACAGTATCTCCTATGTCAACATTTCTATACATCCAGTTAGAAGCCACTATCCAGGGGTGAGGTTGGTCATACATCCTTACATATTCAATTGCATAAACTGCAGTGGTGCTGACTACAACAAGGACCACTGGCAATCCATAAGTGACAGATATTTTTAGAATCCGTACCAACAAAATGGCAGCAAAAATTATCTGAATAGGGATTATTGGTAGCATATACCGCGGGTATTTCACATAAAGCCCACCGATTAGCATAAAATAAATTAGTACCCAAATCAACAGAACTAACCTTTGCGCAACATCATAGCCCGTTTTCTTGAGTGGAAATCTTGATATAACCTGTTTTCCAAGAACCATTGTGCCCGCATACATAAAAATTGTTAGTGGCCATCCAATGGTCCATCGCCCCTGCTCGATAATATGATAAATATAAGGGGTCGTATTTTTATACTGTAGGATAAACGGCCAATCTACTAATCCCCTTACCATGTAAGATTGCAACGCGATATTACTGAGATACTCCTTCCATTCAATTACAGCATATGGATTGCATACTATAAACACGCCAAGCGCATAAAGACCCGGCACAATAAATAGCTCTAATATCTTGCGCGCCACACGAAGTTTAACATCCTCTACACGAACGAATTCGTAGCACAGTATTGCCGTAAAAGCAGGTGCCACCAATAGCAGTGCGGTTGCCTTAATGCCAACAGCTAAACCTATAGCCCCACCCGCTATATTCAGGTATCTTACTTTTCCAGACTCTACATACAACACTAGGACCCAAAGAACTGCAGTAACTGCTGTAGTTAGCAATGAATCAAAAGTTCCATAGTGAGCCTGTTGAATAAACTGAACAGAAGCAGCGAATAAGCCCGCCGACATCAAGCCGACTAATTTGCCTTCCAATTTCTTTGCAATAGAATAGACAATCAATAGCGTAATGCAGTCAGCCAATACCGAGAGATAACGACCAACAACAACCATTTGCAATATCTCTAAGCTATCCCCAGAGAGAAATAGATGTCTCAATACGTAGTCATCGATAGTACCTAAAAATTTGCCGACAAAAGACAAGCCTTTTGCTACAACAACGCGAAGATAGAGTGGCGCATGGCCATAGGCAAACAATCTTGGTTCGCCACGTGGAATCTCAATACCACGAGTAGTTTTAGTATCAGGCCAGTAAAAAGGGTTGAGTCTCGACTCTGAACCATTCGCATCGCTTGATGTACCGAAAAATTCTATGCTTGTAGCTACTAAATTTATATACCTTTCGTCCGGATGGGTTTGAAGAAGGTCGTCCCATGTTATATGCGATCCTCTACAAACGACACAGAACGCGATAATCGCAATAATACCAAGCTTACTGTGGTTACCTACAATTCGACTGACACTATAGTCCCTAAAATATGCTTTTATCACGCTTCGAGAATGTCTACAGGATCATCTCCACTACGGGGTATACGGACCTCCTCGTGATATGACCTATTAGTATTGACAGACCAAACATCATTTGTCTGGCCAGTTAGAACATTGTTTACGGCCATAATAGCGGTCAACATCGAATGATCTTGATTGTTGTACTTATGAAGCCCATTCCTTCCGATAGTATGAAAATTACTAAGTCCAGCTACCCAATCCTGCACAGTCGCAAGCAAAGGACCATATACAGTATCATATACCGGATACGCTTTTTGCTGACGCATTACTATTCCATCGAGCACATTTACTTTTTCAGCCAAGCCAAGTTGCTCAATTTCGATAGAGCCCAACTCTAGCAGTTCAGTATCGGTCATATTCCACAGCCCGTCTCCTTCATTACAAAAGTATTCAAGACCGAGGCTTGTAGTACTATTGTCCGGAACCATATCGGCACTCCAGTTCTTGAAGTTCTGTATACGACCTACCTTCACGTTGGGGCTATGAATGTACACCCAGTTATCATCAAATACGTCAACTATATCAAGTATTAGTACAACGGTAAGAAAATCTCTATAGCGGAGACCGTCAGCTGCCACAATCACCTCTTCAGGCGGCGCAGGTTCAATCCGCCTGATCAATTCATTCAATGGCATTGTAGAGAAAAAATCAGTTCCTTCAATATATTTTAATCCATCCGAATTTCTAACCTCGACACCATGTATACGGTCATCATCCCTAAAAATACGAACAACCTCGGACTCCATCTCAACACAACCACCTTCCTCGCGAACAAGGTCTGTTACTTTCTCCCACATCATACCCGGCCCTAAAACTGGATAATGAAATTCCTTAATAAGTGTTTTTATTACCTCGCCTCTCGGAGGAAAAAGCGCATTCTTTATTGCCGCTGGCAGAGTAAGCCCCTTTATCCGCTGGGCAGCCCACTCTGCGCGTATATCCGTACATTTAATACCCCAAACTTTCTCTGTATATGTCTTGAAGAAAATCTCGTACAGCCGTTTACCGAATCTATTTACAACCCAATGCTCAAAACTTTCTTCTTTTTTATAAGGAAAGAACTGAGCAATTACATAACTAATTACAATTCGAACGCTCTCTAATATACCAAGCCCACGTAACGCATTAAACATTCTTAACGGATAGTCAAAGAATTTTCCTCTGTATAGAATTCTTGATTTACGGGGCCTAATTACAAATTCTTCCTGCATCCATTCATGCCACAATTCCTCAACCTCAGGAACCATTGTAAAAAACCTGTGTCCTCCAATATCAAATCTATAGCCTTTATATTCCTCAGTTCTAGCTATTCCGCCAACACGACTGTATTTTTCAAATACCACCACTTCCACATTCGCTTTTGTCAATTCCCAGGCCGCCGTGAGACCTGCCGGTCCAGCACCGATAATTACCCCTGTTTTTTTATCCATTCTTAATCCCTTACCCGTAGCACCGCCATAAACGCATCCTGGGGAATCTCAACATTCCCAACCATCTTAAGTCTTTTTCGACCTTCTTTCTGTTTTGCCAAAAGCTTCTTTTTACGAGTAACATCTCCACCATAGCACTTAGCCAGAACATCTTTGCGCAATGCCCTGACATTTGCCCTCGAAATGATTCTTCCCCCAGCTGCGGCCTGTATAGCAACTGGATATAATTGCCTCGGTATAAGCTTCTTGAGTTTAGTAATAAGACGCTGACCAGTACTATAAGCCTCATCGCGATGCACGATCATTGCCAAGGCATCAACCGACTGCTCGTTTACAAGTATTGACAATTTGACCAAATCTCCAGCTCTATAACAATCAAACTGATAATCAAGCGAACCATAACCACGTGTGCTCGACTTTAGCTTATCAAAGAAATCTACAATAAGCTCTGACAACGGCATTTTAAACACAAGAACCAGTCGACCTCCTCCACTATGATGCTCTTCAACAAACACACCCCTGCGCTTTGTGACTAATTCCATCACAACGCCATAATACGTTGCGGGCAAATACAAATTCACTACCATCCATGGCTCCCTAATCTCCTGAATCTTACCCTCGTCAGGAAGTCCAGCGGGCGACTTTACCGTTATAACATCACCATCTTGAGTCTCAACCTCATACTCTACAGAGGGTGCCGTAGCAATTATATCCAAATCATATTCCCTTTCGAGTCGCTCCTGAACTATCTCCATGTGAAACATACCCAGAAAACCACATCGAAAACCAAAATTAAGAGCATGTGACGATTCGGGTGTGTACACAAGAGCTGCGTCATTTAGTTGCAGTTTCTCTACAGCATCTTTTAGTACCTGATAGTCATCACCATCTACAGGGAAGAAGCCAGCGTACACCATGGGTTTAACTGGTCTATACCCAGCCAAAGGTTCTATGACAATACCACCTTCCTCTACGATAGTATCACCGACTCTGCATTCGCTAACGTTCTTAATACCGGTAGCGACATAACCCACTTGCCCTTCTAACAATTTTCCTGTTGGTTCCATTTCTGGCGAAAACACTCCAATTTCTAACGGCTCAAAACTAACGCTGCTTTGTAGTAGACTAAGCCTATCCTTCGCATCAATATTGCCACTTTTCATCCTCACATATATAACAACACCTTTGTATGGGTCATAATGAGAATCGAATACTAATCCTCTACTACCTTCGGAACGACTTAACTCAGGTGGCCTTATATACTTTACGATTGCTTCCAACACGCTTTCAACATTAGTGCCAGTCTTTGCGGACACTGTCAAAATCTCATCTTCATCTACTCCTAGTAGTTCACAGATATCACCCGTTACTTCAGCTGTTCGTGCACCTTCAAGATCTATCTTGTTTATAACCGGAATAATATCAAGGTCAGTTTCAAGTGCCAGGTAAAGATTTGCAAGAGTTTGCGCCTCAACCCCTTGACTAGCGTCCACTACTAACAATGCTCCCTCGCATGCCGCCAACGCCCTGCTCACCTCGTACGAAAAATCTACATGTCCTGGAGTGTCAATAAGATTCAATTCATATTCAATCTTGTTAACGTCCACGTACTGCATTTTTACAGCAGACGCCTTTATAGTAACTCCTCTTTCTCTTTCAAGCTCCATTCCATCTAACAGCTGTGCGTGCATATCTCTCTCCGCCACCGTCCCTGTCATTTGCAAAAGACGATCAGCTAGAGTTGACTTGCCATGGTCGATATGGGCAATGATACAAAAATTACGTATATTAGTCTGCCTACTCATCAATTTCATCCATTACATTGTCAATTAGTTTTCCGGTCTCTACAGCGTCTATATCTGTTTTGTTCGATAGGTATGTCATAAACTCCTTATTTCCTGCAGGCCCTATTAGAGGACTCTTAATCAAACCCAAAGGTTTCAGTCCAAGCGCGATCGAGTGCTCTAAAATTCTCTCAATCACCTCACGATGCACTTTTGCAGACCTCACCACGCCACCTTTTCCCACGTCCTTTTTACCAGCCTCAAACTGTGGTTTGATCAGCGCTAGTATACGTCCACTTTCATTTAGCCATCCTTGCACCTTATCCAATACCAGTCGCAGAGATATGAACGACACATCAATAGTAACAAAATTCGGCTCCTCCGGCAATCCAGTTAGGTATCTAGCATTCGTATTTTCTAGCAAAATCACTCTCTCGTCCTTTCTGAGTTTCCAATGCACTATGCCTTTACCAACATCTATGCCGTATACTCTACTAGCTCCATGCTGGAGCATACAATCTGTAAAACCTCCTGTTGATATACCAACATCCGCACACACCATACGTTTCATCGACAGACTCCACGCTTCTAGCGCAGCTTCAAGCTTGATCCCACCACGACTGACATATTGCATTCCTTTCTTGATTTCAATTTTACAATTTTGTTCAAGCATGGTCCCTGCTTTGTCAACCATAGCTCCATCAACAAATACCTGGCCCGCCATAATAAGACCCTTAGCCTTTGATCTCGATTCGACCAAGCATCGGCTCATTATAATTAAGTCCAGCCGCATCTTTCTCATTACATAATTTTATCATCAAGCTATTCGATATATAATATACAGATGCAACAACTAGCTCTCATGCTTTATTCAACCAGACCACGCCAGTGGGTCAAAAACATGTTTCTGTTTGCTGCTCTGATTTTCGACAGAAAACTCTTCGTAATCCCATATCTCACAAAAACTATCTATGGGTTTGTCCTCCTCACATTAATTAGTGGAGCAATATATATAACTAACGACTTCCTTGACATTGAGAAAGACAAACTACACCCAGTCAAACGGCTGCGGCCCCTGCCATCAGGTCAATTGAGTAAACTAGTAGCAGTAGTTATGGCAATAGTACTACCTCTAATAGCTCTTCCTCTAGCATATCTTCTAAATCCATGGTTTGGACTTATACTGCTAATTTACTGGCTACAAAACATACTCTACTCAATGTGGCTGAAACACATCGTTATACTCGATATACTGCTAATAGCATTGGGGTTCACTTACCGCGTAGCAGCTGGCGCAACATTAGTTGACGTCGAACAAGGACCCATAGGTTCTCCCTGGATATACATGTGCGTAGGTTTTGGAGCCTTACTAGTTGTTCTAGGTAAACGTCGCAGCGAATTAAACTTACTTTCAGATCTAGCGTCCAGCCATCGTTCAGTCTTGGCGTCATACAATAAAACATACATTGATTTACTAATATATTGTGTCTCTACATCCACTATAATCTCCTACTCCTTTTACACTTTCAATGCAACATACCACCAAACTAAAAACCATAGCATGATGCTTACAATACCCTTAGTGGTATATGGTATTTTTAGGTATCTTTACTTAGTATATGTAAAAGATGAAGGTGGTACGCCAGAACAGCTAGTTTTCAAGGACAGACCACTGATGCTATCAATAGCTCTATGGATAGCCACTGCAACGGTACTTAGGTACAACTATTAGTGTTCAACAAGAATTGCATCACAACATCTGCTACAGCACCAGCCAAATACATAATCATAGGCGAACATGCTGTGATATACGGTAAACCAGCAATAGCTGCACCATTACACTCAATCAGCAGCATTGCTACAATCACTCCTACGGAACGCAACAATTACGATGGTTTATATATTGACGCTCCTGATATAAACCTGTCAAACACTCTTGACTCTATACCAAAAACCAATCCAATTGCTCATGTTATACGCCAGACACTCAGAGCAATAAACCATCATGACCCTATTCCCGCAAACCTAACTATTACATCTACCATACCAATTGCATCGGGTTTAGGTTCAAGCGCATCCGTTTCTACTGCAATATCAAGATGTATAATCAATTACCTTGGCTATACCTTAACAAACGACCAAATATCAAACATTGTGTATAAAACGGAATCTCTCCAGCACGGCAACCCCTCTGGCATAGATAATACAGTAATAGCCCGTGATGTACCAATTTTATATTCTAAATCAGGTCCTATTCAACATCTACGTCCCAATAAACCTCTATACTATGTACTTGCAGACACACAACAACCAAGAAGCACTCTAGATACCATAAACACCTTTAAAAAACAAAGCAATATACACCCAACACTTTTCAAGGAAAACATACGCGCTATTGGCACACTAGCTAAAGACGCATCCGTTGCTTTTCAAGCTGGCGATAACATAAGCCTCGGAGACCTAATGACAAAAAACCATGTCTTACTACAGAGATTGGGCGTTTCCACTCAAAAACTTGACAACTTAGTCGATATAGCCACCGCATCAGGAGCCAACGGCGCAAAGTTGTCTGGAGCTGGTCATGGAGGACATATTATCGCTCAAGTAAGCAAACACACCATGCCTATTGTTGTCAAGGCACTAAAAGATTTGGGGGCAAATCCTCTCACAACCATTATCGCTCCATAAATCATATGAGCAAAACCAACAAAAACCTCATTTACATAAAACTCGGTGGCTCTCTAATCACAAATAAAGATACCGAGTCAACCTCCCGAGTACGCGTCATAAAAAATCTCGCGTCGGAAATAGCCGATTTCAAATCTGAACACAAATCAACGAATATAATTATTGGCCATGGTGCAGGATCTTATGGACATATCCAAGCACTTCGTAATAATCTACACATATGTCGACACACCGCATCAAGATGGAATGGAGCACTCGAAGTGGCCAAATCAGTATCTAAACTATCCCGCATCGTCCTACATGAACTTCAACAAGCGGGAGTGCAATCCAAGCAGATTAACCCATCGGAATCAGCAATTTGCAATAATGGCAAATTAATGTCATTAGATACCACGCAAATTAAACATGCTCTCCACAGGCATATAATCCCATTGACTCATGGTGACGTATGCTTTGACGATGTATGTGGCGCCTCGATCATCTCAACAGAAGCAATCTTTGCATATTTAGCAACAAAACTACCGCCCAGCGACATATATATTTCAGGCAATGCCAAAGGAGTGCTTGATAGTTATCCTAACGGAAACACCATACCCAAAATATCAAATTCGTCAAAACGACGACTATTAAATCTCATCTCTACTTCTACGTCCCCAGACATTACTGGTGGAATGAAATCTAAAGTACACACCATGCTACAGTTAATCAAACAGCAACCTGGATTAACTGTACATATTTTCTCCGCAAAAACACCAGGAGCTCTACGCAAAGCGCTAGCGGGATCCACCTCCAACACCACTATACTTTCTGACAATCATACACGTTCATTATCCCAATCTAGTCTATAATTAGTGCAGACTATTTTCAATAACTATTGTGACCGCTAAAGCTCCTAACGACATATTGAAGATACCGCGAGACGCAAGCCCTGACGAGATTGCAGCGGCAGTCAAAATACGCACTGCTCATCTCAGGGACCTTTCAGACGCAACCTCGCAACAACAATTGGCTGAAATATATCAAGCCGCCGCATTTTTACTGTGGGAGACAAGGAACAACGCTCGTGCACGTACTGCTCCAGGGTCTATACCTCAAATCTCAAACGCCGCACCTCCTGTGCCCTCGACCCGAGGACGGAAACCACGGCCAAGACCTCGCAAAGTCAGACCTGCGCTAGCACCCCTTATGATCATGGTTCCTACATTGGCTGCCGTATCGTTATTCCTACTATATCCCGACAATACAATGTCTGCTGCATGGACACTCGTCGATAAATTTACAGAAATAACAAGCGAATTGACCGAAGCACCATCAGGACCTAGCCAACCAGCCCTCCCCACAGTACCACCTATACCAACATTTGACGCACAGCTTTCATCTCCAGCCTCAAATGCCGTAATTATAGCTACACCTCCAAACTCAGCACCTCAACCTGAACCCACAGAACTCACGGAACCCGTTAAGATACGTGGATGTGTCACTATATCTTCATTAAATGTACGCTACGGGCCTGGTGCATCCTACGATAAATTTACCTACCTTCTTGAAGGCGAATGTGTAACCTTGATCGCACAAAGCGCCGAAGGCACATGGGGATTAGTAGATACTCTACCGCGTTCAAAAGAATCATCTGGTTGGATATCATTATCCTATCTCAACTATACCGAACCCAGCTCACCATTACCAGTTGCAACCACGGCCAATACACCATCTTCCGAGGAGCTGACCCAAGAATAAAGATCTTGTGTAATGTGCCAGCACTGTAATTAAATTCTCAAAGTAAATAACCACTACATTATGCAAGAAATCTTTTTCTTTGACGACGGACCCGCACCACTTCCAAAGAAAGATGTGCATATCGACCATGTAAAAGCACATCCATACCCTGACGGGAAGCGTGTTCAAGTGACTATCACATTGTCTCCTTTTCTGGAAAAACCAAACCTAGCAATACGCATTAATGATCATAACAACGAAGTTATTGTCACCGCCGAAGTCCTAGAACCCATCTCCGTCACCACCGAAATCACTCTCCACATTAAGCCAAGCTCACCCCAACTAAGCCATTCGCTTATTGTGGACTTGTACTACGAGGAAGACGAGCCGCAAGACACTAAATCTGTAGACTTTTATCCCAGCGGCGAAGCACCCACCTCCTAAACGTCAAGATTGCGGACTTCTTTAGCATGTGTCTGAATAAAGCGTCTCCTTGGCGGAACAGCACTACCCATCAGCATGTCAAAAGTCCGGTCAGCTTCAGCAGCATCCTGTATAGTAACTTGTAATAACATTCTCACTGCAGGGTCCATCGTTGTATCCCAAAGTTGCTCAGGATTCATTTCACCTAACCCTTTATATCTCTGAAGGGTAGGCTTACCATTTTTTCCCCACTTTTCAAGCATTTGATCTTTTTCATGCTCATTATAAACATACGTACTTTTCTTGCCTTTGGCAACTCTATATAGCGGTGGTTGAGCAATAAATAGATGTCCTCCTTCTATAAGACTTTGCATGTACCTGAAGAAAAAAGTCAAAAGTAAAGTTCTTATATGACTACCATCAACATCAGCATCTGTCATTATAATAATTCTATGGTATCTAAGCCCCTCGAGATCAAAGCCATCTGAAATTCCAGTTCCCAAAGCCGAAATCAACGCCTTAACTTCATTGGATCCTAGTATCTTGTCGAGTCGAGCCCGCTCAGTATTCAATATCTTGCCGCGGAGAGGCAGAATAGCCTGAAAATGCCTATCCCTGCCCTGCTTAGCTGAACCTCCAGCCGAATCACCTTCAACGATATAAAGCTCACACTTTGACGGATCTCTTTCAGAGCAATCCGCTAACTTGCCCGGCAAGGTCAAACTTTCCAGCGCACTTTTTCTTATGACTAAATCTCTTGCCTTCCTAGCTGCGTCGCGTGCCCTGGCTGATGTCAAACATTTTTCAACAATAGACTTACCCATGCGAGAATCTTTTTCTAACTGCTCTAAGAGATAATCGCCTAGTGCTTGCTGTACGAGCGCAGACACTTCCGGATTCATTAACTTTACTTTAGTCTGACTCTCGAACTGAGGATCTCTATGCTTAATACTAACTATGGCTGTTAGCCCTTCTCTAGTATCCTCGCCACTAAAGTTTTGATCTCCATCCTTTAGTAGATTAGCCTTTCTAGCATAATCATTCACTGTTCTAGTGAGAGCCGATCTGAGGCCGGTCATATGCGTACCACCATCTGTAGTGTTTATCGTATTCGCAAACGAGTATGTTGATTCAGCATACCCATCATTGTATTGAAGGGCTACCTCAACACCAGTGCCATCGATTTCTTTTTCAACATGTAATACGGAATGTAATGACCGTCGATTGCGGTTCAAATATCTAACAAATGATTTTATTCCACCCTCGAAGTAAAAAGTCATCTCTCTATCATTCCGTTCGTCAACAAGACATATTGTAACGGCCCGTGTAACGAAGGCCATTTCCCGAAATCTTTGAAGCAGAACTTCGAACTTATATTCGTTATCTTCTTTAAAGATCGTAGTGTCTCGCATAAATTTTGTTCTAGTACCACTCACACCTTTTTCTGCTTTACCTATCTTTTTTACCGCAGCTTGAGGCACACCCTGTTTATACTGTTGATACCAGACCTTTTCGTCGCGTGTTACCCAAACTTCACACGTACTCGACAATGCATTGACCGCACTCACACCAACTCCGTGCAATCCTCCTGACACTTTATACCCACCCCCTCCAAATTTCCCGCCTGCATGAAGTTTAGTCATTACAACCTCCAGAGCAGACACCTTTTCCGCCGGATGTTTATCGACTGGTATGCCACGCCCATTATCAGTAACGGTTATGCTTTCATCTTCATGTATAGTAACGGCCACAAAGTCACACTCACCAGCCAAAGCTTCATCAATAGAATTGTCAACGACTTCGTATATTAAATGATGCATTGCACGCGAATCAGCACCGCCCACATACATCCCGGGTCTCCGCCTAACAGCCTCTAGACCTTCTAGAACCTGGATGCTGCTTGCACCATAACTGTCCGCCTTATTAGATTTCTTCTTCGTTATCTTCTTTTTTGTGCTTTTTGCCATTTCCTTATCACCTCTAAGGCCCCCAATTGTTACATTCGACTATAACTTTGCATTCTCCTTAGTAAATTCTTCTATCTCAGTACACCATCGCAAACGATCCCTATAGAAATGAAAAGTTGACGCATACAGTCCAGTAGCCACAAACGCATGCGCAATTATGCCTAGAAGCAACGCCCAAGAGTCAGATGACGGTATTAACCACAAATATCCAAGCCCCCAAAGCAGTAACATGATCAATCCAAATAGACCAACAACTGATGGCATGTTTAGCCTCACTAACAACAAACTATTCCCCAATGCAACTCTAACCGTCTGATTGTCCATTACTATCCCATGTACGGTAAAGGCAACATAGAATAAGCCCCATACCCATACTGCAACCGCTAGTGAAACAACAAGCCCACTAACACTAGAATGCACTAAAGACGCTAAACCCGCCAGCATCGAAACAGCAACGCCGAACACAATCATGACAGCCACAACCGAGAAAGCAAACCCGACCAATCTAACCCATCCTATCCATATGTTCTCAAGCAAATCTATTTCGTCAACCTTAAGCTCATCGGGCAATGTACCACGAGCAATCACAGCGAAATAGATAGTGCCTATGAACAATCCTGCTAGACTAATCACAAAAGCAATCACTGTCACAGTGAACCAACTCGTAACGGGTATTACTAATCCATCTCCCAACGGCGAAATCCCCACTTTGCTCACCATCATACTAGGCACACCCAGTGGCGAAGTACTAAGAAAGGTAAACAAGTTTAACGATTCCGCTAAACTATTAAAGCTCATCTGGATAACCCTCGCTGACTCAGCAGGTACATTCTCGCCGGTACTTAAGAGAGCTCCAAAGTTATTAAACAGGCTAGCGACACTCAATCGCGGTCCGAGCCATAGAAATAAATCTAGCAGTAGCGGTATAGACAAGAGGGCAAGATGAGTCGTAACTGTCTCGAAACCCTTACCAAATGAATCAATCACACCAATAGGTGGTGCCGGCTCTTTCACTGTAGTACTTTTCATTCGCCGGATTTTACCATTAACACATGTTCAGAAGGTCAAAATAAGCTCTAGTACCTAAGGATAAGGTTGACCATGTAAGCACACTCTATTACAATTCATACCTATATGTGCATTGGGGGCAAAAAACTATTTATTTTCTGACTATATCTCTAATTCCAGCTCTGCACATACTATAACTATGGAACAATTCATTATTAAAGGGGGAGTACCATTAAATGGTACTTTTACACCGTCCGGCAACAAAAATGCTGCTCTTCCGATTCTAGCCGCATGCCTACTTACCAAAGAACCAGTAACACTACACAATATACCTAAAATCGGAGACGTACTAACTCTAAGAAAATTACTCGAGCATCTTGGCGTAACAATTACCGAACAAGGCACTCACACATGGGTAGTTCACGCCAAATCAATAGCAGGACATTCACCTGACCCAGAGCTCTGTCGTAATATAAGAGCATCAATATTGCTAGCCGGACCCATGTTAGCGCGTCATGGTCAACTAACACTACCCCCACCTGGCGGGGATGTCATAGGGCGCCGCCGTCTAGACACTCATATTCTAGCCCTTGAAGCTCTTGGATGCACAATCGCCGGAACAAATCCCTTCAACCTAACAGTCAAATCCTTGTCCGGAGCAGACATACTACTAGACGAAGCTAGCGTTACCGCTACGGAAAACGCAGTAATGGCATCAGTCCTAGCACAGGGCACCACCATACTGCGCAATGCAGCCTCCGAACCACATGTACAAGAACTTTGTGAGTTTCTCAATAGTATAGGTGCGAGCATTACAGGCATCGGATCCAATATGCTTACCATAGAAGGCGTAACCGCACTCCGTGGAGGAGAACACACCATAGGTCCAGATTACCTGGAAGTAGTAAGCTTTATCGGAGCAGCAGCAGCAACTGGAGGCCAAATCCGAATAAAGGATGGCGGTGGCCCACACCTTAAAATGGCGGAATTAGTGTTTGCCAGGTTGGGTATATCATGGAGAACCGACTTAGGAGATATTATTGTACCAAGCACTCAATCACTCAAAATAATACCTGATCTTAACAATGTAATCCCTAAAGTTGACGATGCGCCGTGGCCTGGTTTTCCCGCAGACATGATGAGCATAGCAATAGTAGTCGCTACCCAATGTAAGGGCACCGTTTTATTTCACGAAAAATTGTTTGAAAGTAGGCTTCATTTTGCCGACAAGCTAATAGCCATGGGAGCACAAATTATAATGTGCGACCCTCATCGATGTATCGTTCAAGGACCTACAATGTTACAAGCAGAAACGCTCGAAAGTCCCGATATTCGAGCAGGAATGGCTCTTCTAATAGCCGCGCTCTGCGCAAACGGCGAATCAATAATCCGCAACATCAATCAAATTGAACGTGGCTATGAAGGCATAGACCACAAACTACGGTCGCTTGGAGCAAACATACACCGAATATGAGTTTTTTCTGTGTAACCTAATATCTTAAACCAAGCTGCTGGTTGGTGTCTGTCTAGTCAAAAGTCCAAGCTATACCTACACCACCCGGACCGACGTGAGCTCCAACCACAGGACTTAATTCAGTCATCAATGTTTCTACAGCCCCCACGGACTTATTGCATTCTTCAAGCACATAAGCTGCATCATCCGGAGAGGACGCATGTATACCGGCCAATCTAATGCCTTGTTTTCCAGACACCGCCTCTGTAACACTGTCAATCAAATGCTTAAGTGCCTTCCGACGTGTACGAACCTTCCCCGCATCTTGCACTATTCCATCTCCCACTGTTAGAATCGGCTTTATATTCAGTGCTCCACCCAACAACTTCCGAGCTCCTCCTATCCTGCCTCCCCGATGCAAATACTCCAAGCTATCCAAAGTAACTAAAACTCCTACATTTTCATTTGCTCCGCGAGCAGCAGCTACGCAGTCCTCAATACTTCCGCCGGCCCTCGCCTGTCTAGCCGCAGCCAATGCAACATAACCAGCAGCCATTGACATCGTTCGAGTATCGATAATTTCTACATTAGTTTCAGTATACAAACTTTTAGCCTGGACGGCCGAATTCAATGTGCCCGACAACTCGCCGGACAAGGTAATGACCAATATATCACTCGCTTTACTCCCAATCCTTTTATACAGCTCCTCAAACTCCGAAACACTTGGTTGGGTTGTGCTAGGGAAAACAGGGTCGTTTCTCAACTTATCGTAAAAATCTGCGGCGCTCATTTCGACACCATCAAGATATGTATCGTTACCCCAGACCAGTGTAAGAGGTATAACATGTATACCATACTCTTTTACAATATCTTCCGGAATAGTTGAAGTGCTATCAACTACTATAGCTACATTATTTTCGTCCATCTCCCACCTCCTATATTTAGGATCAAATTATATACTACGAAGATCTTACGATACCTTACCACTATTTTTTACAATCATTACTTAACGATGCACGTTTTGTATATACCACATATCCTGTTGTTACAAAGAGCTTGCGGACAGTAATGCCTCGTTCAATATGTCAATTTTACACAAATTATACGATATCATCATAGAATGTTATACTTCTTACATAAACTGATAAATCGCTAACATCATCCTTGAGTACTAAATGCAGACTAACGTCACCTCTCACTCCAAAGATCTAGCAACATTAGCTGGCGGATGCTTCTGGTGCCTCGAATCAATTTTCGCCAAACTAAATGGGGTAACAAAAGTGACATCAGGTTACGCAGGCGGGTCCACAGTAAATCCAACCTACGAGGAAGTCTGTACGGGCACCACTGGACACGCCGAGTGCATACAGATATCGCACAATCCTCTTCAGATCACTTACGGCACATTACTTGAGGTATTCTTTGCTTACCATGATCCCACTACTCCTAATCGACAGGGCAATGACATCGGAACTCAATATCGCTCAGCGATTTTTGCACACGATGACACTCAGACAATAACCGCAAATAAGACGATTGACCAATTAACTGATGCTCAAGCCTTTGATAAACCGATTATTACCGAAATAGTTAAGTTGGATACATTCTACATAGCCGAAGACTATCATCAATCATATTTTATCAACAATCCGAACAATCCATATTGCAATGCTGTAATCACGCCAAAATTAGCCAAACTCCGGCAAAAGCACTTACACCTTATAAGCTAATAAGCGCCGTTTTCATCAAGAGAGATATTCCCCTCCATATACTTAACAGCAGTACCTGATATTAAAACTCTGTTGCCAAGAATCTCACAAGTTACATTTCCGCCTCTTGCTGAAACCTGCCTAGCCTTCATTCGCTCTTTTTTCAATACTCCTGACCAATATGGTGCCAGTTGCGTGTAAGCTGATCCAGTAACTGGATCTTCATCAACCCCAAGTTTCGGCGCAAAAAACCGAACAACAAAATCAAAACTTTTTGACCTTGCGCTTGCTATCACACCTCGCAACGGCACACTCTCCAATTTTACAAACGCTGGCCTCAGGTTCTCAACCTCGGATTCGCTTTCAAAAACCACGAGGTAATCCTCATTGCTCAAAACTTCAACCGGTTTTGCCCCAAGACCATCTATAAGGCCAACCGGTGTCTCACACTTAGATGGCGGCTGAGATGGAAAATCCAATATCATTTCATTATCTCTTCTTCTAACATATAATTTTCCAGACAAAGACTCAAATTGAATTATATCCTGTACGTATCCCAACTCATAAAATAATACATATGCTGCTGCCAATGTAGCATGCCCACACAGCTTGACTTCATCTACTGGCGTAAACCACCTGATCCAATACCCTCCATTTTTCTCGACAAAAAACGCGGTTTCTGATAAATTGTTTTCTGATGCCAAGGATTGCATTACATGGTCCGGCAGCCATTTACGTAACGGTATAACTGCAGCCGGATTGCCCTCAAATTGTTTTGAGGCAAAAGAATCAATAAAGTACACTTTCAGCATACCAAAGATGCTCTCACAGTCATTTATTCACACCTTCTACCAAAACAATTGCCCATATTACGATTCCAAATATATTAATACCTCGCTAATACTAAACCGATATAATTTTAACCATAATTTTCTTATTGTAAAACATTATGCCGCCTATTAACCAGTTAGCCTATATCATTACACATCACTCACCATCAGTCTATGGCAATCTACCTTAGCTTCAAAGAAATCTGGCGCAATAGAACTAAGTATTTTCTATTTAGTTTAGTTATTGCGTTGATCTCAGTACTGGTACTATTTACAGCCGGACTAGGCGAAGGTCTCGCCACTAACAATAAGGAATATCTCGAAAAATTAGATGCCCAACTATTGGTGTTTCAAACAGATGTCAGCTTTTCAACAATTGAGAGTAGACTCGACTATAAAAAATATAAGCGTGCGCGCAGAATCGATGGGATAGCCGACGCAGGCCCAATAGCATTCAGTAACGTGAAAGTTGTTGTAAAACAAGACGAAGAGCCGGTAGATGTGTCATTTATTGGAGTAGAGCCTGATCGACCTGGCGCACCAAAAGCAATATTTGGAACTGATCTTCGATCATATCCATCTAAAATCGCTCTAATAGATCAAAGCACTGCGGATCTTATAGGAGCTCAAGTCGGAGACAAAATAACAATCAAATCTACTCAAGGCACCGAGGACAAGTTATACGACCTTACAGTAACAGGGATAGCTGGCGGGCAGCGTTATTTTTTTCGCCCGTCAATATTTGTCTCACTTAGTACATGGGACAAATACAGACCTAAAGCCGATCCTGACAGCTACAGCACACAGCCCGTACTCAATGTAATCGCAGTAAAGGCTAAAAATTCAACCAACCTCTCCTATTTAGAATCAGCCATCACTAACATAATCGATGATGTAGAAGTCACTGATATACAAACGGCATATGAATCCGCACCTGGATACTCCGAACAACAGGGTACCCTAAACACCATCAAGGGCTTTACGTTTTTAATCGGCACATTGGTAATCGGCGGATTTTTCCAAATTCAAATATTACAAAAACTACCACAAATTGGTATGCTAAAAGCTATCGGCGCACCAAATCGCCTTGTCTCTGCGACTGCAATATCACAAATTGTGATAGTTAGTCTGTTTGGAGTCATTATAGGCACATTAGCGACCTTTGCGCTCGCCGCAACACTGCCGTCAAATGTACCAGTTTACTTTACCACCTCCTCCGTAGCAGTTACCATAGTGACCCTACTGCTCATAGGACCAGCTGGTGGCATGCTATCAATTCGCATGGCGCACAAAGTGGAGCCACTCACTGCACTTGACATGTAATATTATTATGGACCGCTACATTCTTAATACCATCGACCTTAGCAAGACCTACAGATCCAACGAACTAGTAGTACACGCAGTCAGCAAAGTGTCTCTTCAGGTAAAGCCAGGCGAGTTCATAGCTCTAGTTGGACCAAGTGGGTCCGGAAAAACCACCATGCTAGCAATGCTTGCGACGCTCCTCGAATCTACCTCAGGTCACATCTACATTGACGGCGAGCCCTTTGACGACATGAACCAAAAACAACGCGCAAAGTTTCGTAGAGAAAAAATCGGATTTACATTTCAAGACAACAATTTAGTCCCCTACCTTACTGCTATTGAGAATGTAGAATTAATGTTGAGGTTGAACAAAATTTACAGTACATCTGAGGCAAAGAGAGCTAAAGACCTTCTCCTTCGTCTAGGTCTTGACGAACAGATAAATTCACTCCCGTCCCAAATGTCTAAAGGTCAACAACAACGTGTAGCAATAGCTCGTTCACTTATCCATGACCCAAGAGTGGTCCTAGCTGATGAACCAACCGCCAGCCTTGATACTCAAAGGGCAAAACAAGTAGTGCAAATTTTCTCCGATCTAATCCATGAGGAGAAACGCGCCGGAATAATGGTTACGCACGATCTGAGGATGTGTAAGTATGTAGACAAAGTAATTCAAATGGTAGATGGAAGCATAAATCGTATAATTGATGAACCAGCCGATATAGATGTCCTTGCTGGGACTAGTGAATTCGATAAATTAAGCACTCCGGCTCTACTCTAACCCACTGATATATTGGACAAGACATTACAAAAGGAAGATGTACATGCTTGGAATAGAAATCTGGTTATACAGTTTAGCGCCATTATTAATTTGTACAATATCGCTTTGGGTTTTTAGCCTCTTACTCAAAAATGCGTCAATTATCGACATATTCTGGGGGTTAGGCTTTGTGACTGTATTTTGGCTCACAAGTACTCAATTACAAAACGAAAATCGATTTCAAATGACCGTGCTTGGAGCAACAGTCACCCTATGGGGCCTACGACTTTCTATCCATATATTCTTGCGTAGCATAGGAAAAGGTGAGGATGCAAGATATGCAAGATTTCGCACCAATGCCGGTCGCACATGGTGGTGGTCAAGCCTCTTCAAAGTATTTATATTTCAAGGTCTACTAATTTGGATAATATCAGCCCCAATATCTATTACCCAAGCCACACCAATGCAAAGGGGACCACTAGTGTATTTTGGATTCTGTATTTGGTTGATAGGATTCATATTTGAGGCAGGCAGCGATTTACAATTAGCTCGCTTTAAATCACTTCCTAAAAACAGGGGCAGTCTACTCACAACAGGATTTTGGGGTCTCACTCGGCATCCCAACTATTTTGGAGATGCTACTCAATGGTGGGGATTCTGGTTAATGTCACTATCTCAATACACATGGTGGACGATATTTTCGCCAATATTAATGACAGTTTTATTATTGAAGTTCTCGGGCGTACCCATAACCGAGAGAATGATGCGCAAAGACAAACCAGGCTATAAAAATTATATCGACTCAGTACCCGCATTCGTACCAAACATTTTTAATGTCTTCAGGAGTAATCAATGATCCACAGACTGGTAACAACCCAAGTGATACCCCAGCCTATAGAAATAGTCTGGGACTTTTTCTCTACACCAAAAAACCTCAATACGCTCACACCCCCTGGCATGGGATTTGAGTTTATACAAGGTGCCGACCAATCTATGTATTTAGGCCAGCTTATACAATACCGAATACAAATACTCCCCATAATAAAAGCAACATGGCTTACCGAAATCACGCATCTAAAACATATGTCACACTTTGTAGACGAACAACGTCTTGGCCCATATCGATTCTGGTACCACGAACACCGTTTCAACGAAGTGCCAGATGGAACACTGGCAACCGATACTGTAACATATGCCGTACCTTTTGGACCTTTAGGTGGTGATATAATCCACTCACTTGCAATTAGACCAAAGCTACAATCTATATTTTCATATAGACAATTAAAAATAAATCAATTATTCAATAATGACTAATTTCCTAAACAGGACTATTTCCCGAGCTCTAATACATTGTGCAATTTTTGCTATTACTCTTACGCTATTAGGAGCACTACTTGTCCCAACCCAAACAGCCTCGGCCCATCAGCCATTTTTCGAGGATCCAGACACTACTCAGACTAATCCATTATCCATTACTGATCCCACCATATCTACCGCCCTATACGCCACGATAGATTCCTTGACCGACATAGACTACTATATATTTGATGGTACAAAAGGCACTAATATTCTTGTTGGAATTACAATACCCCAAATAGATGGTCAGCTTGACTTTGCCCCAACCGTAGCAGTTATCGGACCCGGATTACCTGCTGGCGTTCTTCCAGCAGTAATAACCACGGACTCAGAGCGTCCAAATGGATCTATACTCCTTACACCAACCGACCCAGAATCTTTCTTCGAACCATTCTCACGCACCAGCTATTGGCGTAGACAACGCCAATATGTAACTATTCCAAAAACTACTCAATACACTATCGCAGTGTGGTCAGAATCTGATGTGCGAACTGGCAAATATGTTCTTGTCGTAGGAGATCGAGAAATACGAGGTGGTGACCCGGACTTCTCATCAAAACTACAAGAATACTGGACTCCAATGAAGGACCAACCTCATTTAACTGATTTGCCTGTATGGGAAAGACTGGTCTTTTGGATAAAACGGATGCTCAGAAGCTAATATCCACTATTACCTACTACGTACCACAAAAAGTACGAGAAACAATCTCATCATCTGTTGGGGGAGTTGCATAATACTCCAAACCTAACCGTTGTAGATACGGATTCTTCAACACTTCAACCAATTCATTGAATGGCCCATAATCAACATTGTCTGTCGCTTCAGCAATCACTTTTTCAACAACGTGATTCCTAGGCACATAAATAGGATTAACACCATACATCAACGCCTGTCGCTCCTGCGACGTGACATCTTCTCTACCGCATCTATCCCTCCACCGAGCGATCCACTCATAGTATCGAGTCGAAAACTGAAACAAGCCTCCAACATTAACAGCATCATCGTTTTCCATAGATATATCTGACAGCCTTCTAAAGGCTAATGTAAAATCATCCTTTTCTTTACCAAGAATATCAAAAAACTTTTGAATCAGTTCAGCATCTTCTATTTCCTCAGTGGTTAAGCCAAATTTTGCTCTAGCCAGTTTTAGATAAGAACGCGAGTATAAGTCTGGAAAAGTTCCAAGAACCTTCTCTAGCCCTTCCACAGCTTTGTCCTTATTTACATTTACAATTGGAAGTAACGCCTGAGCCAAGCAAGCGAGATTCCAATTACAAATCCCTGGTTGATTCCTGTACGAATATCTTCCGCCCCGATCAATCGAACTATACACTGCATCCTCGTTATACCCATCAATAAATGCGCATGGCCCATAATCAACAGTTTCGCCACTAAGTAACATATTGTCTGTATTCATCACGCCATGAACAAATCCAACCAGTTGCCATTTCGCAATCAAGTCGGCTTGCCTTGCGATTACAGAGGTTAGCATTTCTAACACATACTCCTGAGATTCCTTCACCTCTGGGTAATGTCTATCAACAACATGGTCGACAAGACACACCAAGGATTCGACATCACCATATGCAGCGAAATATTGGTGTGTACCGACTCGTATGTGACTGCGTGCTATTCGCGTCAGTATAGCCCCGGGCAGCTCACTTTCCCGCATCACCTTTTCCCCGGTAAGTATCGCACCGAGAGCCCGTGTGGTTGGTATACCCAAGTAATACATAGCTTCTGACACGATATATTCCCTCAAAACTGGACCGAGCGGAGATCTTCCATCTCCACCACGCGAGTACGGAGTAGGACCTGACCCCTTAAGCTGTATATCAAACCGTGAATTACCTGGAGTTACAATCTCCCCAACCAACATAGCCCTTCCATCGCCCAATCTTGGCACATAATGACCAAACTGATGTCCTGCATACACTGAGGCAATTGGTTCGGCCCCTTCCGGCATCACACAACCAGCCATCATTCCAATACCTTCATCACTAACTAGCCACTCCACATCAATACCCAACTCGTCAGCCAATTGTCTATTAACCCTAATTAGCTCTGGCCTATTAACGGAATTCGATTTCACTCGACTGTAGAATTTGTCAGGCATCCTAGAGTAACTATTATCAAACTTAATTGGTGCCATTATCTGCGCTCATTCCTAACGAACAACCACGTCCCTACTGCGACAAATATGCCAAACAAACCAAAAATAACCGTAAGGTTAGTTGCTGGGCTAGATAACACAACTGACGCATATTCTAATTTATCCGCGTAATATATACCCCTAGCCAAGTCTACTGCGTACCGCATTGGCGACAGTCGTGATAGCACATCCAAAACTATAGGCAAGTCACCAATTGGGGTAAACACGCCAGACAAAAATATCTGCGGAAGCATAATAAAGGGAAATATTTGATTCGCTATCCTTTGGCTTTTCAGGTTTGACAAAACCAATATGCCAAACGAACCACCAAAAACACAGACTATCACACAAACAACTACTAACGAAAAAACAAGGGGTGCTTCAAATGGAATACCAATCACCACACCAAAACCAAGAATAGCAAAGCCCTGTATCAAAGATACTAGCGACTCACCAATTATTTTACCGATCACGATAGTGTAACGCGATACCGGAGACACAAAAACCTCCTGAATGAAGTCGTTTTGCCTGTCTTCAATAAGGGAAATAATTCCTAGCGCACTGGACTGAAACAACGTCTGCGCAAGCACTCCTACAAACACGAAATGCATAAAATCATAATCAATCATACTACCAAATCCCGACTGAAAACTACCTCCTAAGATCCCAATGAAGATCACTGGAAATATCAGTGATGTTACCAACCTAATAGGATCCCTAACGAGCTTCATCAGGTCCCTATATGCCAGAGCAAGAACCGCATTCAACTCCATGAGTCTTCTCCAATTATCTTCAAGTAGGCATCTTCTAGTGTAGCATCTTGAGTCTCAACGAGGCTAAGAGGTGTCTCGATCTTGCGCAGAATATCATGAACTTGACTCTGGCTGATCTCTATTCTAATTCTTCTATTCACTTCATATTTTACACCAAGGGCATCAAGCTCCCCAATTAAGGAAGTTCTGTCATTACAGTCCACAACAAGATAAGCACCTGCCAAGTCAGCCTTCACTTCATCGGGAGACCCTAGACTAACAATCCTTCCTTGATTAATAATACATATCTTATCTGCTTCATTAACCTCTTCAAGATAATGAGTTGTAAGAAATACTGTGACGCCATTTCTTTCCTGCGCATCAGACAGATACTCCCAAAGGTTACGTCTACTCTCGGGATCTAGCCCGGTAGTAGGTTCATCTAAAAAAAGCACTTTGGGAGAATGTATCAAGCCACGAATGATCTCTAGCTTCCGTTTCATGCCGCCCGACAAACTCTTTATCGGACTGTGAATCTGAGTCTCAATTCCTAACACCGACGCCAACTCATTCACTTTTTCTTTGTATGCCCCAGGCATCGTACCAAATGTGGGCCTGAATCCATACATGCCATACAATATCGCATGCAATCGAATATTCTCCTCCGCAGTGAGATTTTCGTCTAGGCTTCTATTCTGAAATATTATTCCTGAGTTTCTACGCACTCCAGATGGGTCAGTTTGAACGTCACATCCACATACCCGCACCGTTCCACTAGTCGCTGTAAGCGTAGTTGTTAGAATAGATATAGTAGTTGTCTTACCAGCACCATTTGGGCCGAGTAACGCAAAAAACTCTCCGTAAGGCACATCAAATGAGATAGAATCCACCGCATTACTGCTCGCTTGTGGATATCTTTTCGTTAGACCTTTTACTTCAATTGCTGGGTTCATACATCTACTTACCTGAGCGAAGTTTATATAGACTGTTCACTGCCACAATACATCACCTATCAGACCAGAGCCATGCTGCTCCACGCACCCCGCCCGAATCCCCATGTACAGCTTTTTTTAACTTAGTAAAACAGTCATCAGAAAAGATATAGTCCATCCAATGATCAGGTACGTTTTTATAGAGATAATCAATATTCGACAATCCTCCTCCCAATACAATCACCTCAGGGTCCAAAACATTGATAATCGACGCAAGACCTCGGGCCAAACGATTGACATAATCCCCAATTACAGTCCTTGCTTCTGAGTCGCCTGAGTCAAATAGCTTCATTATTTCTACCGGCTCAAGGATATGTCCGGCTAAACGTTGATAGCTGGCTTTCAGACCAGGTCCTGACAAGTATGTCTCGATACACCCATTCAGGCCACAGTAGCACTCAGGGCCCGGCACCTCGGATAGTTTAGGCCATGGAAGAGGGTTATGACCCCATTCTCCACCAATCCCGTTTAGACCCAGAACCACTTTGCCGTCAACAACTATACCGCCGCCAGTGCCCGTGCCGATAATTACCCCAAACACACTCGTACTACCTTTGCCAGCTCCATCCACCGCTTCAGACAACGCAAAACAATTAGCATCATTAGCTAGTCTGATTGGCCTATCAATTGCTTTTTCAAGATCCTTATCAAAGGATTTACCAATAAGTTCGACAGTGTTTGCATTCTTTATCTTGCCAGTACTTGCGGATAATGTACCAGGTATTCCAACACCAACAGTTCCTGATACTCCAATCGAATCTTCGATATACCTAACCAACTGATCAATTGCATTCACAATACTGCCGTACCGATCAGGACCTGCTGCAGGAGTATCGATCCTGTGACGCATAATTTCGGTGCCATCAAAGTCAATAGCTATGCCTTCAATTTTTGTCCCTCCCATGTCAATTCCAATACGACATTCGACATTATTTTGCATACATCACCTTTGATAATCTTACAGTATTACGGTTTTGGTCCAGTACAGATATATCTTTATTATATAATGGAGACGAGGCGAATAGACTATGACCCAAAATAATATAATAGCGCAAGTAGAAAGTCTACCCGAACTTATACGGTCTCAAACTCTCGAATTGAACGAGGGCGTTTGCAATCTTTTCACCAAGGAAATATGTAGTAACATAGATAACATAATTACGACTGGTTGTGGAGACTCGCACATGGCCTCCATCGCAACAGAACTAGCTTTTGAGCAGCTAACCAACATATCGACTGAGCCACTAAACGCTCTAACTGCCAGCAGATACGCTTTAGCCACGAAGCATAGCAACATTACAACAAACACGCTTGTAATTGGCACGTCCGTATCAGGTACAGTTGTAAGAACGCGCGAAGCATTAGGCATTGCTCGAGAGCAAGGCATGATTACAGTCGCTATTACCGCTAACCCATCATCGCCATTTGGACAAACTGCCGAGCATATCTTAGACTGCACCGTACCCAATTTCATTGACTTTCCCGGCGTGCGTTCATACAGAACTTCTTTGGTGGTGCTTTACCTTATAGCCATCAGAATCTCTGAGGTAAAAAACATAATCACTGCTGCAAGAGCAGACCAGTTACGCAGTGAAATTATTTGCACCGGCGATGCAATTGAAGCCACAATAGAAGCTAACAGAGAGTCGGCCATAGAACTAGCACGCAATCTTATGGCTCAGAACCATTTTGTCTTTGCCGGTCACGGCCCTAATTACGCTACGGCCATGTTCGGAGCAGCTAAGCTTCTCGAGGCCGCAGGAACCCATGCGCTAGCGCAGGACACAGAAGAATGGGGTCATTTACAATATTTTACTAATATAGATCTAAATACACCCACATTCATAGTTTCACCAGGTAGCAGGAGTCATAACAGAACCGCCGAAATGCTTATTCCCATGACTAGAATAGGACGTTATACCATAGGAGTCTGTCCAGCTGGCGATACTAAAGTGGGAGAGCAATGCGATGTCTTTCTACCGGTTTTCGGCAATACACCCGAGATATTTTCGCCAATCGTCTACCCAACAGTCACCGAGTTATTTGCAGACCACCTAGGCTCAAATTTAGGAGAGGATTACTTCCGTGGCTTTAAAGATCTCTATGACGTCACCAATCTAAATCCACAAAAAGGAAATAGTATCCGCACGAGTAAACAAGCCACTCTAGATGAGATACTAAAAAATCAGGGCTAGCAAATGCTCTACCCAATTACTTACTAATCCAAACAATACGCTATGGTTAGCCATACATCCAATCCTATGGACCCAAAATTGAGCCAAGTCACAGTGATAGGTGATGCTGGTGTTGATGCCATAATCCAACTACCTAAATCACAGAAAGATGAAACTTCATTCAATATAATCCAGCCAACACTGTCACCAGGTGGAACAGCAGGCAACACATCATTATCTCTTGCAAGACTTGGTCATGTCGTTAAAATGTTTTTTGCTATTGGGTCAGATAGCTACGGAAAATACTTGCTAAGCGCCTTAGAGGACACAAATGTAAACACAGAACATGTCCATGTCTCAGCAGATCATTTCACACTGCATGTTAATGTAATAATTGACCACTTGGGCGAGAGGCACTTTGCTGGTAACCCTTATGAAAACTGGGCTTCCGTAAATTACCCACCTGACAAGGTGTCCCATGAAGCAATTACCAAATCTAGCTGGTTGCATACTACTGGCAACAGCTTCGATCGTGGAACTACACCCCTATCTACAATACGATCGATGACAATAGCCAAACAACACAACATTCCAATATCGCTTGATCTTAACCTTCGCAGTCCAAACAATCAACTACCTACCCAGTACAAACAGGCCATATCAGAAGCAATAGAACTTGCAGATTATGTATTAGGCTCTGCCGATGACGAAATAGCACTTTACACTGACATAGATGAACCAAGCCAGGCCGCCCTTGCACTTTCAGCTGGAACTCGCACCGTAATTTCGAGATTAGGCTCAAACGGATGCCTAGTTACCGCACCATCAGGTGAAATTACACACATACCATCCTATCAGGTGAAGGTTGTAGATACCCTAGGAGCCGGAGACACATACAATGCCGGTTTTATATCTGCTAAACTAGATGGTGCCTCCACAATCGAAGCTGCTAGAAGGGGCAACGCAATCGCTGCACTCTGCGTAGCAAGTGAAGGCGTAACCGAAAACATTACTATCGAATCAATGCAGGCACTTATGAATGGTTGACCTCTAAGCGTAACTCATATCACAACAACCATGTCACTCGCACCAAAAAGGCCAACAATATGGCAAACAACGTTGATCCAACATATTCCTTACCAAAGAACTTATTAAGCAGGCCACTTGATATCATAGCTTTAGGCTCATTCGTTCTAGAGCGAGTCATCAAATTATCGGACTGGCCAAAAGCAGGTGGACAAGACAATATCACTATAGAGTCGATCACCGACACCTTTGGGGGGTGCGCGACTAGCGTCGCCTGCTTTGCAGCTCGCTTTGGTCTAAAGTCTTCAATTATTAGCATGATTGGTGACGATCAACCATGCCTTACAGCTCTAAATGAATTACATAATGCCGGAGTCGATACAAACCACATGTCCCGATACACCGATGAACAAGGAAGTCTTATTCGCATACTTGCAGACCCAAAAGGTGAATGGGCATCTTTAAGTATGGTAAACCCTAACCTTAAATTCCGCATGGAAGATTTGCCATCCGTTAGTTATTTCGCAACTGCCAAAATATTGCACATTGATGGCTATGCTTGCTTAGACATTCTAGGAAAACAGGAAATTGTATTAGAAGCAATTGACCGGGCTACTGAAGCGGGTTGCATTATTTCAATCGACGCATGCGTACCAGCCGCCAAACACGCTACAAACCTATTGAAATCTGTATTCAATTCCGCAAATATTGCATTCGCCAATCTGTCCGAAGCCCAATACCTAACAGGTACTAACTCAATAACCGACATAATAAATTCGTTCCGCAAAATCAATTTAGATTTAGGAGTGATCAAAAATGGAATGTACGGGTCACACATAATCAGCGACAACTCAAACGCGCACATACCTGCCTATAAAGTAGATGTAATAGACTCCATAGCTGCAGGGGACGCATATGTAGCCGGCATGTTGACATCTTTGTGCAAAGGCCTACCATTGATCGAAGCGTCAAAATACGCAAGCGCATCTGGAGCGCTAGCTTGCCATGGGGCTGGCTCCCTAAGCAATCATTTCTCATTTTCGGACTTGACCAATCTCATTTCCCAATGAGAGTAACTAGTACTAAAATTAGCTAATGTACAATTACTTATCTTTATCACACAAGACTATCACGAACACATTCTAAGGCAAATACCACAATTATGAATAAACTACCAGAATACATACATGAACGTATGGGAGGCCAGTTACACGAAGGCCAAGTCGCCAAGTACGTAATAGTACCCGGCAGTCAAACTCGAATCAAGAAAATAGTATCTCATTGGGACGATAACAAAAAACTAGCGCATCATTATGAATTCCTTGTTCATTCAGGAACCATAAACGGGCAAGGTATTACCGCATGTTCAACAGGAATAGGTGGACGTTCCACATCAATTGCCATTGATGAGATGGCGGCTCTTGGTGCTAACACTTTTATCCGCATCGGTGTAACTGGCGGCATACAACCAAACATGCAAGTTGGCGACCTCGTAATAGCCTCAGGCGCCGTCAGAATGGACAAGACAAGCGAACATTATGTGTTTCCCGAATATCCTGCTGTAGCCGATATGGAAGTTACATGCGCATTGATCGCGGCTGCGCAACTGGAAGGATGCAATTATCATGTAGGTATTGGAGCGACTGCATCTTCATTTTATGCAGGGCAAGGTATAACCTGCCTCAATGGCTATCGGACAACAAAAATGGACGCTATAGTCTCAGATATAAAATCCGCAAATGTTTACGACTGGGACACAGAAACAGCGACCATTTTCACTCTATGCAACCTATATGGGCTCCGTGCTGGACGCGTAAACGTAATCGTAGATGACCCAAATACAGGCCTTTACAACCCCGCTGGTGAAGATGATGCGGTCAAGGTAGTCACTGAAGCTGTCAAACTACTAATGAAATGGGACAAAATCAAACAAGAGAACAACCAAGATGTTATGCTACCTGACCATCCAGGTATAACATATAAAACTCAAGGAAATAGCTAACTATGCCACAAGACTACGTACATAGAAATTTTGGCGGTAAATGTAAACCTGGAGACATAGCCCCTTACGTAATTGTAACTGGAAGCAAATCTAGGGTTCGTAACGTAGCATCAAGATGGGACAGTCACAAAGAGATAGCCGATGACTACGAATTCCTAATATGTACTGGTACGCTCCACGGAAAACCCATATCAGCATGTTCCACAGGTATTGGTGGAATGTCTGTCGCAATAGCAATTGAAGAACTTGCCCGACTTGGAGCTACTACTATATTAAGAATTGGAGTTACAAGCCCAATCGACGACGAGTTTGAATACGGCGATTTAATCTTAGCTAAAGGCGCTGTCCGTTGGGACGGGACAAGTCACGGTTATGTCATGGCAGAATATCCTGCAATTGCTCACTTTGAAGTACTAATGGCCTCAATGGTAGCCGCGAGGGCTCTAAATTACCCATACAAATCCGGGATAATAGCAGACATGGCTTCATTAGGACCCCCAACCCACGACGGCTATAGGAGCTATCTCACCCGCAACACAGAACTAATGGAAGAATCTCTTAAAAAAGCTGGTGTTCTCAACGGAACCGGTGAAGCCGCCACCATGCTTGTACAATCCTCTATATACGGCCTCAGATCAGGAGTGATAAATGTTAATCTTGTTAATGCCACCACGAAATCCTGGGACCCTACCGAAGATGATCGAGTGGTGATTTGCGGCCTGGAAACTATTTCCATACTACAACGCTGGGATGATTTAAAGTCCGAATCAGGTAATCAATACACCGTACCACGAGCTAAATAGTAACTAATCCTACTTACTTTAGTACTTTTTACTGCTTTATGTAGACAGCGTGTCGAGCAATTAGTCTATATCAATAGTTAATTCATCACCAACTATTTCTACGGGATAAGACGGAATACCTCTTATCGCAGGAAAGGATAGTACACTCCCATCTCGCAAGTCAAATTTTGCACCATGTCGTGGACATTCTATGGAATAACCGTCACACTCTCCCTCAGCTACAGGCCCGTCATCATGGGAGCATATATCACCAATACAGTAATATTCGCCACCCACATTAAAAAGAGCCAGTCTTTTTTCTCCCACAGCAAATATCTTTCTACCACCCTCTAATATTTCATCTTTTTTCGCAATCGTAATTTGCATATACTATTTACCTATTCCTCGCTCTCAATACTCCAGCAATCTAGTCTTCAATCCATTCCTGCACGCCATAAGCCCCAACTTTTAGGACCTTCAAACTAAGCATTGCACATTTAAGACGTACCGGACCCAGTTCTATGCCGAGCATATCAAGTATATCCTCTCTAGTGTAATCCTTAATCTCTTCAAGACTTTTACCCTGTATATCCTCCATCAGCATAGATGCCGATGCCTGAGATATAGCACATCCCTGTCCCGAGAATGCGCATTCAATCACACGATTATTATCATCAATGCGCAAATCAATGCGAATCATGTCGCCGCACAACGGGTTATCGTCTTGGTAAGTAATGTCTGCAGGGTCTAACTCACCATTAAACCGAGGGTTTTTATAATGATCTAATATAACTTCACGATACATGTCTTCCATAATATTGTCCCCGTCTAACCAAATACTTGTTTCACCTTATATAAACCTTTAATGAGCTTATCCACGTCATCATATGAATTATACAGATAGAAAGACGCCCTCGCAGTCGCCACTAAGCTATAACGCTCATGAAGAGGCATAGCACAATGATGACCCGCACGAACTGCAATACCATCCACGTCCAATATCTGCGATATATCATGCGGATGCACACCATCTAGAGTAAAAGCAGTTACTCCACCACGCTTTTCTGCCTCTGGACCATACACAGTAAGTCCGGGAATTTCCTCGAGCCTTTCCATAGCATAAGAAACAATATCCTGTTCATGCTCCCACACGTTTTCCATGCCCACACCTTTAAGATAGTCCACTGCAGCGCCCATAGCTATAGCCTCTCCTATAGCAGGAGTACCTGCCTCAAACTTATAGGGCAATTCATTTGTGTCAAAGTCTCTCAAGTAGACTCTTTTAATCATGTCGCCGCCTCCGAGGAATGGAGGCATGCCATCCAATAATTCATATCTACCCCACAACACACCTACTCCTGTTGGGCCACACATTTTGTGAGCTGAAAAAGCAACAAAGTCAACACCAAGATCCTGGACATCAACCGGCATATGTGGAACTGACTGCGCCGCATCAACAACTATCACCGCCCCATGCTCATGCGCTTGAGTAGCCATTTCTTTTATTGGATTAAGCGTTCCCAAAACATTTGACATATGAGTAACACACACAGCTTTTGGATTCTTGTCTAGGTGCTTTTCGTATACTTCCAAATCAAGACAACCGTTGTCATCTACAGGAATAATATCAATTTCCAAACCTATACTCGCAGCTAACATTTGCCAGGGCACCAAATTGGAGTGATGCTCCATTTCTGTCAAAACAATGCGATCACCACTACGCAAATTTGCACGACCCCAACTGTTGGCAACAAGATTAATAGCTTCTGTTGTATTGCGAGTATATATAATCTCTTTCGCGCTCGGAGCACTGATAAATTCGCCAATCTTAGTACGAGCACTTTCATAACCTGCAGTAGCCTCTTCTGCTAGTGTATGTATACCACGATGCACATTAGCATTACTATTGCTGTAATAGTAAGACAAACACTCAAGCACTTTCTTTGGCTTTTGGGATGTTGCGGTAGTATCTAAATAAACCAATGGTACATCTTCGTTTACCATACGTTGTAGCGCAGGAAAATCTCGCTTTATTTCATTAGCATCAAATCGAATTGTCATCGTCAATATACACCTAAGCTAACTATCACCCTAGCTATATTAATTCTGACATTATTGTCTTTCTTCATGCCATCTTTTCCACTACAGACTCTTTTAGCCTTCTACGAACTCCGTCAAACGGTATTCGTTCCATAATTGGATCGAAAAATCCATCAACTACAACTTTTCGAGCCTCCTCGTATTCAATACCGCGTGACATCAAGTAGAATAAATGCTCTTCCTCCAGTCTGCTGATAGTAGCAGCATGCGTACAACGCACATCATCAGCCTGTATTTCAAGTCCGGGTATCGAATCAGCTCGAGCATCTTTCGCCAACAGCAAATTTCGGTTAGCCTGAAAGCCATCAGTTTTCTGAGCGCCTGGCTCTACGTTGATCATACCCTGCCAAACCGATCTGCTTTCATCACGCAAAGCGCCTTTAAACAACAGGTCGCTCGTTTGCCCTTCTGCTCTATGATTTTGTTGCGTATCGTGATCCATATGCTGTTTGCCAGCGGCAAAATAGAATCCTGACATCCGACCCCAGGCACCTCCACCTACCAAATCCAAATCCAGGAACGATTTAGTTATCTTACTCCCTATCGCACTAAATACCCAGTCTAATCGACCATCACGCCCTACTTGACCCTTCTCATGTGAAAAATGGTAGCAGTTTTCACTCAATGATTGAAGTTCGACAAATTTTAATTCCGCGTTGTCACCCACAAACACTTCCACTGTGCCAGCATGTAACTGCTCGGACCCTTTACTTTCGGAGGCGACTTCATGAACATAAGTCAGTGACGCACCTTTTTCCACTACTACCACCACTCTAGAGAAATGTGCATCTCCTCCCAACCACAAAACCGAATGCAACGGAGCCTCAACATTAACGCCAGCTGGAACATAGACGAAAATCCCCTGATCCACCAGCGCACCTGCCATTGCAGCATGCTTACCATCAGACATCTTGACAAGTTTTGCAATGTACTTGCCAAGCAATTCTTCATACTGGTTAGTAGCAGAAATAAAATCAGCGAACACAACACCTTGATCGGAGGCATTCTTGTCCAAGCCATGCTGCAACACATGCCCTCCCGATATTACGATCTGTCCTCCATGTTGTTCCCCGACTAAAGGTTTGAGCAGATGGTCTGGAACATTCGTCTTATCCTCATCCGCAGTGCCAGTCGGCACTCCTAGCTCAAACTTTTCCCAATCTACCGACCTAATATCTGTCCTTCTCCATGCTTCGTCACTAACTGTTGGCATTGGAGTATTGTTATATACGCTGAGCGCATCCATCCGTTCTTTAGCATACCATTCAGAGTCGCCCACAACATCAGACAGATGGCCTACATCAGACTTAGACAAGTCCATTTCATTTTCCAATGAGGTAGTAACTCTTACCTCTTCAGCGCCAGTAACTTTATTAACCATATCACCTCAATAACGTAATTTATTCAGAAAAACAGGGCGAGTAAATTAACACGCCCTGCCGATTATTAAAATCTTATCACCAATCTATACAATATATTTAGCCTATCGAACCTTCCATTTGTAGCTGGATAAGTCTGTTCATTTCAACTGCATATTCCATTGGCAGTTCTTTTACTAGCGGCTCAATGAACCCTGACACCACCATTGAAGATGCTTCCTCTTCAGTAAGCCCTCTACTCATCAAGTAAAATAGCTGATCTTCGCCCACTTTAGACACAGACGCCTCATGCCCAATCGACACATCGTCTTCATCAATTTCTATGTATGGATATGTATCAGACCTTGAAGCGTCGTCAATAAGTAACGCATCACAAACAACATTGCTTCTTGATCCACTGCATCCCTCATACACTTTCAACAAACCACGATAGGTTGACCTACCGCCATTTCGAGAGATCGACTTTGAAATAATCTTTGACGTAGTGTCAGGAGCTCCATGTACAATTTTTCCGCCCGCATCTTGGTGTTGACCTGCTCCAGCAAACGCTATGGACAGCACTTCTCCGTGGGCTCCTTTTTCCATCAAATACACAGATGGGTACTTCATTGTTAGTTTAGAACCTAGGTTGCCATCAACCCACTCCATGACCGCATTTTCATATGCAGCAGCTCGTTTGGTTACAAGATTGTATACATTATTAGACCAATTTTGTATGGTGGTATATCGACAACGCGCATCTTTTTTAATGACAATTTCTACGACAGCCGAATGCAATGATTCAGAAGTGTAGGTAGGCGCAGTACACCCTTCCACATAATGCACATTAGCTCCTTCATCTACTATAATCAGCGTACGTTCAAACTGTCCTGCGTTATTAGAATTTATTCTAAAATAAGCTTGCAGCGGCATTTCTACATGAACACCTGGCGGCACATATATGAAAGAGCCTCCTGACCATACTGCAGAATTCAATGCCGCAAACTTGTTATCAGTCGGAGGAATGATAGTGCTGAAGTATTCCTTTACTATATCTTCATGATCTTTAAGTCCATCATCCATTCCCAGAAATATTACTCCCTGGTCCTCAAGGTTCTTCTGAATGTTATGATAAACCACTTCCGAGTCATATTGAGCACCAACTCCGGATAAAAACTTCTGTTCTGCCTCTGGTATACCAAGACGGTCGAATGTATTTTTCACCTCATCAGACACATCATCCCAATCTCTAGCACCTTCATCCGGTGGTTTGATGTAGTAGTAGATATCATCAAAATCTATCTGCTCCACATCTCCACCCCAATCAGGCATTGGTTTACTAAAGAATATATCGAGCGATTTGTGCCTAAATTGCCTCATCCAGTCCGGCTCGCCTTTCATGTCACTCATTTGGTCAATCACATCATGATCAATACCTTTTCGAGTCTTAAAAGTATAAGTGTCTTTCTCATGGAAACCATACTTTTCAGCATAACTTTCATTTATCGTCGCAACAACAGCTTGTTCTTGGTCGGTCATATTTAGAACTCCTATCTATTGGCTCTTATGAGCATTGCGTATCCACTCGTAGCCAAGATCTTCAAGCTTTTCAGCAAGGTCGGCTCCACCACTTTCTACTATCTTGCCTTCAAACATAACATGCACATATTGAGGCACTATATAGCTTAGTAGTCTCTGGTAATGCGTAATTACTAATACACCTAGTCCCGGCCCCACGAGCCGATTGACGCCCTCGGCGACAACCTTCAAAGCGTCAATATCTAAACCAGAGTCAGTCTCATCTAATACCGCCACATCTGGTTCAAGTGTAGCCAACTGAAGTATCTCCGCTCTTTTCTTTTCTCCACCAGAAAAACCGTCATTCAGATAACGTCCAGCAACATCATGTGACATATCCAACGAAGACATTTTATCCTTCAATAACTTGCGGAACTCCGGGATCGGAATACCCTTATCCTCGCTATTTTCTGCCTTCCTTCGCGAATTAATCGCTGTACGAAGAAAGTTAGCAACCGTTACACCAGGTATGGCAACTGGATATTGAAAAGCCAAAAACAACCCCTTCCTTGACCTCTCATCTGGCCCAAGCTCCAACATGTCCTCGCCTTTGAAAATTACCTCGCCATCTGTAATTTCATAATTCGGATGACCCATCAGGGCATGTGCTAGTGTACTCTTACCGCTTCCATTAGGACCCATTAATGCATGAATCTCACCCTGTTTCACAGTAAGATTAACACCGCGAAGTATATCGTTCTCCTCAACTGACACGTGTAAATTTCGTATTTCAAGAACTGCGCTCATATCTTATAAACTCTCCCTTATAAAAATCTCAAAAAGTATATCACGTTACATTTATTCTAGGTAAATTATCCTCATATTTTCATCAGAACTGTCCATGTCTATCAATTCGCTATTTACCCATCCATCATTCATTGAAGGTCTGGGGGATTCAGTAATTATGTACCAGCTACTATTTTCGTTTCTCCCATACACGGTTACACAGTCACCCTTGAGGAGCTGGCCCAATATTGTGTATGCAGTACTCGGTCCGCTGCGCACATTTACGGAAATAGCGTTAAAGCAAGCCTGAACTAGAACCTGTGTCGGAGTAGCCGAAGGCATATTCTTAGCATAGTTAGTTGCTGTTAGCCCTTCCGAATAGGCCACTACAGCCTCATGTGTCGCCGTGGTTTTTAACGCTTCGACGGTGGCAGTATGCATTACTGACAACTCGGGAATTCCAGTAGTGACCATTACAATTGGTGTAACACTAGATTCGATGGCACCTACACCTTTCAGTTGATCCACCAAATATTCCTCGCTATTTCTTACGGCTCCTACAAAATACAGCCCATAACCTATCGCTCCTATCATGAGAAAAAATAGCCCCGTTGACAAGAGCACTGACCACACGTTACTTTTGGTTTCAAGACGTATATTTCGTTCGCTCACATGGGGACCAATGTCAGCAGCATCTCGAGACCCATCATTTATATTAGCTTTTTCGTTCCGATACTCAATCCTTTTGTTGGGGTCCAACAGCTCACTATATGCCCATTTAATTTCGGATAACACACTGTTATCTAGCTCACTTTCAGAACTATTTTTGTCCGACTCCACAAGCTTTTGAAATGCAGCCTCAATCACACTCATCTCAGAGTCAGGGCTTATCCCGAGTATGTCGTATGGATCCCGTTTATTCATTGATTTGCCTCAGTCAACTATCCCAACAAGTATATCTTTGACATCGTTTTGCCTACCTGATATACTCACCAACGATAAATTACAAAACGCAACATTGTCCACTACTATGGAGACTAATGACACCTAACAACGAACCACAACAAACCGAAGATTCACTTAGCACACATATAAGAGATTCTCTAAGAGAAGTTATGGACCCTGAGTTGGGTATGAATGTCGTTGAGTTAGGTCTTATTCGTGACATATATATAGATGCTGAGTCAGCAAAGATATCAATGATACTCACCACACCTTTCTGTCCTTATGGGCCTGCACTAATCGAATCTGTCCGTACGACGGCAGAACAAGCCTCTAAACTGCCAACCTCCGTCGAAATGGGTACTGAAATGTGGAACCCAGAGATGATGGAGGAAGGAGCCGGAGGTGATTGGGGTTTATTTTGACAGAAATACATTATCTTTTACTAAATTAAGCTAAAACAACCCTGCCTGCTTCGCCGGCTACCACTCTTCCGATAATCCAACTTTTATCTCCACTATGCTTCTCTATAGCATTCCGCAAATCATCTGCTAAGTCAGCCCGTACGGAGAACAATAAGCCCCCAGAAGTCTGTGGGTCAAACAGCATATTTATTCTCCAATCTGACATATCCGTCCCGTAGACAACGTATTCTTCATAATAACGCCTATTAGCGGCAACTCCTCCTGAGAACAATCCCGCTTTCGCATATTCCAGGCTGCCCTCCATCCAAGGTAAAGCGTCAGTGTGGATTTCTATACTGCAACCTGCTCCAATTGCCATTTCATGGCTATGTCCAATAATTCCGTATCCAGTAACATCAGTACATGCATGAATATGCGGATGAATGTCACATGCGCCACGCATTGCACCATAGTTTAGCTTTGACATAATCTCAATACATCTTTTCAAATGTATATCCTCTACTTTAGATTCCTTTAAAGCTGTGGTTATCACCCCACTTCCTAAAGGCTTTGTAAGTACGATCAAATCATCAATTCGCGATCCAGAATTCCGCCAAACCCTATCAGGATGAACTATACCTGTAACAGCCAAACCGAATTTAGGCTCAGCATCCTTAACAGTATGCCCCCCTGCAAGAACAGCTCCTGACTCTGTTACTTTATCTAGTCCCCCCATTAAAACATTGCGAATTATGGAGGCTTCCATTTGCTCTGGCCATGCCACCAAATTAATGGCTAATTGCGGCAATGCACCCATAGCATAGATGTCAGACAACGCATTTGCAGCGGCTACTACTCCGTATGTGTACGGATCATCAACTACTGGAGCAAAGAAGTCAGTGGTGAAAACTAGAGCTTTATCGTCACCCATATTCATAACTGCAGCATCATCCGGACTATCCAATCCTACAATCAATCCTGGATGCTGATCATTACTACGCATATGGTCGCTTAGATCACCAACTATTTGCCCCAGCACCTGAGGGTCAAGCTTGCCTGCTCAACCCGCGCATGATGCAAAACTAGTCAATTTGATCTCCTTACCACCACTCAATCTTTTGTCTGGGCTTTTTACCATATCTATATTTTATCACCGCTGTAAATATTGATAGTATATGTAAATGTGACGATCACAATGCTTCTAGTCCTAGTCAAGCCTTTTTTACTATTGTAGATGACGCATATTTGGTACGCCATATACGGGTGTTGGAATATTTTCCATCCTTGCCTTCAGCTGCATAGCGAGAAACCGCGAGTACAGCCGTGATTGAGTCAATCCTCCACCGTGAAACCACAAACCATTCTGTGCAGTCGGCTTCCACATATTTCTTAATTCACCTTGCCATGGGCCAGGGTCATATTTAGTACCTGAACCCAGACCCCAACACTCACCAACCTTTGCAGCGACTTCTGGTGATATAAGCTTAGAAACCAAACTAGACATAGGCTGATATCCAGTCGCGAAAACAATTAGGTCAGCCGTTAATTCAGAGTTATCGCTCAGTATCACCCCGTCGTCCACTATACACTTTATAGACACACCACTTTTAAGCTTAACAGCTCCACTAACAATTAACTCAGTAGCTCCTACATCAATGTAATATCCCGATCCCCTATACATGTACATCATTTCCAATCCACTTTGATCTTGCCCAAAAGTAAGCTTGAAACCAGCTTCGACCAACCTACGATAGTATTCATCGTCTTTTTTAGCAATTTGCATCCAAGAAGATATCATCTGGCGCCTCATCACCTGATAAGGCACTGCCGCACCAACTATATCTAACTCTGCAGTTTTAATTCCGCTATCTGCGGCCGTCTGTGTATACTGGCTACGCTCAAAAAAAGTTTCAGAGCGTACAACAAGTGTCTCTGACCGCTGAACCATGGTCACATTAGCTCCATGCTCCCATAAGTCCATACATATATCATGGGCAGAACTATTAGAACCAACTACAATGCAATCTTTACCAGCAAATCCAAGAGCGGTTTTGTATTTACTCGAATGACATATAACACCCCGGAACAGTTTTAGACCTTCAATATCGGGCACCTTCGGATTGCCTGACATTCCTGTAGCAATAACAAGGTGCTTAGGTCGAAGCTGCACTATTTTTCCATTACGTTTGACTTTTACAATCCATTCTTCTCGATCAGTTAAGTATTTAGCGCCAACACATACACTAGACACCCAATAGTTTATCTCCATTATTTTTACATACATTTCTAACCAATCGGCCATTCTGTCCTTTGACATAAATATTGGCCAGTTGTCAGGAAACTCAAGATATGGCATATGATCCTGCCATACAGTGTTACGCAGATACAGTGAGCGATACCTATTCCGCCACGAATCGCCAGCGTTTTTGTTTCTATCTAGTACGATATTGGTCACACCCAGCATACCTAAGCGGGCTGACAACCCTATACCTCCCTGTCCTCCACCAACGATAACAACATATGGTTGCTCAATATCACCTAGTCGTTGTTCCCGTTCCGATTTGATATCAAGCCATGTCTTACGATCTTTAACAGCATCATTAACATATCCGATTTCCCTTCTAGAAAGAACGGCCTCTTCATGACCAATCAGCTCATCAATCGAAGTAAACAATACATTACATTTTCCATCTATCAAGCTCAGCTTACCTTTACACTTGGCTATGGGTGTTGAAAAGTTAAACCAACAAGATATTTCGTTGGATTCTTCAATCACCTCTCCAGTTATTTCCCATTCAATTACACTAATTCTTGGACATGTAACATTCAGCATTTCAAATATATCATTTCTACCTGCTACAGTAATAATGTTCCAGGAAAATGCTAAAAGATCACGCCAACATGCATTATCCAAAAACAAAATGTCCGCACCATCGAATTTATTCAGTCTAATGCACTGAAAAAACTCTGTCAGCCAATTATTAGCTTGTAAATCTACTGAATTACACATAACTCTATTATATAATCAAACCATGATAGGTCCTATACACGCACTCGAAACGACAATACAAACACTTCTCGAACAAAACCTAGTAGCTCTCTTGAGGCGTCATATTGATATACCAACACTAGCACTAGAGCTAGCCAAGACACTAGAACAATCATACTCTAGCCACTCAGATCAATCAAAACGCCCAGTTGCTCCACACAACTACATACTAATAATACATCCCAAAACCATAGCTAAGATAAAATCCCAAACCCCTGACATAGAATCCATAGTAGCAACACAGATCCTCACGATAGTGAATATGCTAGAAATGCCGATTATTCAAACACCAACAATTCAAATAATTGCTGACGAAACAATTCAACAGGGATCAGTGAAGATATTACCTCAAACAGTTGACCCAAGTACCGCGGCAACTGTCCAAATGACTCCGCTCAATCTAAATTCCTTGACCTCCGCAGACACCATTATGGCCCACATAATAGTCAACGGCGACTATTACCATCCACTATCCGAACCACTAGTTACGATAGGACGAAAACTTGATAACAATATAATACTTGAAGACCCTGACGTATCCCGCTCCCATGCACAAGTGAGGATGCGTATGAACAAATGGGTATTATTCGACACTAATTCTCGATTAGGCACTCAAGTAAACAACAAGCCAATCAAAGAGCAAGTACTCCAAAACGGAGACGTTATATCTATAGGCTCCACCACATTGATTTTTGTTGAAAATGACATAGAGCAAACATCTGAAGTTACCTCCAGAAACCAGCATGGCGGTACCATTCCAATCTAATACAAACCAATAACTCGTGCCACTAGAAACCGCCTACCAATTACTCCAAACGCTAGCATTCATAATCCTCTATGGATTCCTCATTGTAGTTCTTTGGATAATTTGGCAGGACATCAAGTCTACTCGCGAACTAATTGACTTATCTCAATCAGCCAAAAGCATTCTACTAGATACGAACAATAATCTTTCCCACAATGTCTCTTCATTTACATCTATAGGCAGATCATCCAGCAACACAATAATACTTTATGACGCAACCGTATCGATGACACATGCACTTATTACAAGGCGAGATGCCACATGGTGGCTAGAAGACCTTAAGTCTCGCAACCATACGTATCTCAACAGCCAGCAAGTAGAGGGCCCTACAGTGATATCAAGTGGCGACCTTATTACAATTGGTTCCTACAACTTTAGCTTTAAAGAGTAACGATTCTGTCTATATAAGCAATTGCGCAACAGCATATTTCAAATACTAGATGGAACAATCATTATCTATCTAATTTAGCGCCATATCCTTCGGGGTCAAAACCCAACGGCCATCTCGTAGACTTATCATAAGTTGCGCCCTTCATCACAATATCGCCTAAATTACTTCCTACAAGTGATGCTCCTCGCAAGTTCGCCTCACTAAGATCTGCCTGGTACAGATTAGTGTTGTTCAGATTTGCATTCGATAAATCTGCCTTGAACATATTGGCCTTACACAAGTTTGCACCGGTAAAATTGACGCCCACCAATTTAGCATTTTCTAACTTGGCTGACAGCATATTAGCACCATTCAAATATGCGCCATTAAGATTACATCCACTTAAATCTACCCCAACAAGGCTTGTGCCTATATTCGCCTGATCACTCATATTTCACCCATAATATACCTGTATATCAGTCACGCGCGCAAATAGCTACAGTCCAGCTTTTACTATTTCCAACCTTTACCAAGTCTAACTAAAGCCAGTTCCCGTAGGGCATTTAGTTCCCCAACGTGTATTGCTTCATGCGCTAACAAATGAGCTAAGTGCTCACCAATAGTATCTCCCTTACGTACATACAACTCACCTGGTGTAATCATTGTAAAATCAAGATGATTATGTTCAAGCCACTCATTTAGTACACCATACCCACCATCTAAAACTTTAATTAGTCGACCAACATCCAAACATGAACTATCCTCGTATATAGGTTGCGAACCATACCCATACATAATCGAATCGCCACTACTCATGTAAGTGTTTTGACCGATAGCAGCGAGCATCGCATCACGATAAACGGCAATATGCCCCAATACCCAATTCATGCAATTACTACGTCCTGGCAATTGTAATACACTATCGGCATGCTCAAAGCCATCATATGATGCTTCAATTCCACTTTGATTTCGCGCAAAGATTAAACTAAATATCTGTGATAGTTCCATATTACAATTACCAACATTTTGTTACGCAATTTACTTCATTCGCATTTGTAGAGCCAGCTCACGCAGTGGATTTAATTCTCCTACGTGAATTGACTCGTGGCCGATATTTTGAGCATAGTGCTCTATCAATGTACTACATACTCCTGAATACCCAATATTGTCTTTTATGTCTCCGACGGGTTTCTGATGCAGACCATTCCTTTCGGTTTCAATCCAAAATATCAAGTCAGCGAAGGTAAGGACAAGCAATTCTGACAATCGTGTACTGTCAACGCAAATATCACCAGCCTTTATAGGAGCAGATCCACCAGCATACACTTGCACCTCATCAGGTCGCATATAAGATCGAAGACCGCTATCAACTAGCATTCCATCTCGATAGGAAGCAATATGACCTAGTATCCAATTCATACAATTGCCCTGCCCGGGTAATTGCAAAAACATTTCAGAATGACTCAATCCTTCGATTGCCTTCAGCAACGACTCCTGATTACGGCGCAATATTGTTGCAAATATATCGTTCTGTTTCATTTTGTAAAAGGAGATCTTTAACAGTCTAGACGTTATTTATCAGCCATGCTTACTTTGGCAAGTTCGTGCAGCGCACTAAGTTCACCAACATGGACGGATTCATGGCCAGTCATTTGCGCTAAGTGCTCTACAACAGATCCCCAGTATCCTCCATACCCTTTTTTGAACGGCATATCACTTCGAGTTTCCTTATTCAAATCTTTTGGATCGCTCTTCAGCCAACCATACAATCCGTCAAATGTCAGCTTCTGTAGTTCCACTAGCCGACTAAACTCAACGCACGGACTATCATTTGTAATTGGTGATGACCCTGATCCATAGAGCGATGTTTCCTCTTCACTCATATATTCCTCAATTCCAATATCGGCTAACATCCCATCACGATATGTTGCAATATGACCCAACACCCAATTCATGCAGTTACTGTCTCCAGGCAACTGCAGGAGTCCTTCCGCATGCGACAGACCTTCCACTGCATTCATGATAGCGCCTTGATTCCGTTTAAATATAATGGCAAACACTTCAGTTCTGTTCATATTAGCTCCTTTTGATGCAATCTAAATCAGCATCAGAATACATTCCTTAAGACGCAGACTCAATCCAAATTATACCCTTTCACTAATTTCATTGCACAAGCATGTCTCTATTTAGCACAGCAAACTGAAATCAATAACGATCGCCAACATCAAAGGTCAGGTTTTACCCAACCACCTACGGCCTCAAGCATCTTCAATACAGATATAACAGATTTCTCTTGCCAAGGTCCGGCAGCAACCTGTACGCCTATAGGTAGTCCCTCATTAGAACTACCAGCGCGCACAGTGCCACATGGCCAACCTAAAAGATTGAAAGTCATCATATAACTAAACATCTCAGCGAATCCTGGATACTGTTGGCCTGTGTACGACCCTCCATGACGCATTGCTGTTTGCGTACTTACAGGACATATGATTGCGTCATACTCGTGCACAAATTTATTCATCTCGTTGATGAATAAATCCCATTCATTAAGGAGCTCAGACACACCCTTAGCATCTCGCAGTCCTGCTGACTGATGGTCAAGACTAATCGTAGTATAGCGATGCATTTTCTGCGTACCCCAGTTTTCTAGCAGGCCTCTCGCTCCTATTCCACCATCACAACTCATTAGTCGATAGTATATTTCATGTGACTTCCCAATTGCAGGAGGTTTATGGTGAACCATATTAGCCCCAGCCGCAGCGAGCTCATCCACACATACTTGAACAACGTCAACCACCTCATTGTCTGGACAAACAATATCGTTATTCATGAAATACGCAATCCGCATTTGACTGACTGAAACTTCCTGGTCAAAGTCGAGAGGCATCAATTCTGTCGTAGGATCTTGATCGTCATGGCCACAAATCAAATTAAGACACAGAGTTATATCCTCAACATACCGCGCCATAACACTTATTTGCCACAATGAATTCAACATTCCTCCAGGTGGCGGCACATGTCCACTTTTCGGGGTGCGTCCAGTAGTCGGCTTAAATCCTGCTAGTCCGCAGCAATGTGCCGGCCATCGAGCACTACCACCTCCATCCGTACATATACCGACAGGGGATCCACCCGATGCAACAATGGACGCCTCGCCTCCGCTACTTCCACCGCTCGTTCGAGTCAAGTCATACGGATTATTCGTCCTTCCATACACCAGATTATCAGTTTCATATCCCATTCCTAGCTCAGGCACATTAGTCTTGCCAATCAATATCCCGCCAGCCATTTTTAATCTAGAAACTACAATGGCATCTTCCACTGGAATATTGCTTCGAAGCCCATCAGTGCCGCAAGCACATATCATCCCTTCCGTACCGATATTGTCTTTTACTGTAAAAGGAACGCCATGCAGAGGGCCAACCGAATTGCCAGATCTTAACTGTCTATCAGCATGGATAGACAGTTCTACAGCCTTATCCCGGTCAGTTTGCACAATTGCATTTATGCTTGGGTTTACTTCGTCTATTCGCTCAAAGTGCGCCTCAACCACCTCTTGAGATGTCACTTGACCATTTTTTATTGATTCTGCAATAGATTTTGCCGACTCGAAACAAATATTATTCATGTTTAATCAGAACAGTAAACCAAGACTTCCGCACAACATAAATTATTTTAGCATATCAATTAATTCCAGACTGAGTTAACCAACCAATCGATTTGGACTCCTACAAATTCAATTTCACACATGGCACCTACGTCTAATATTGCTATAATAGAAAATCGAAATCCACCACACCAACCACAAGGAGATAAGAAATGTATGGATCTATATTCAACCTAAAAATCAAACCTGGTCATCAAAAAGACGTTTTAGACTCATTAAGTGACGAGACTCCTCCCGGAGCAGTAGCATGGTACGTTATGGAACCAGATGACACATCAAAAGACCTAATTGGAGTTGCAATATTTGAAAGTAAAGAAGCATATCAAGCAAACGCTGAAAGCCCGGAACAACACGAACGGTTCATGAAGGTCATGGCATATTTAGAAGAGGAACCACAGTGGACTGACGGAAAATATATCGTTTCTCAAGTGGTCTAGCTTACGATAACTTTAGAATCTATCTACATGCTCTAACCGACTGGCAACTTGGAGCTCTGTACTTCAGCCAATTCACCTAGAGCGTGTAGCTCTCCTACATGATTGCATTCATGCCAACATAGGAATCCTAAATTCTCTATTATCGAAGGTCCATAATCGGGATGTAAATCAATGTATTTAGGCGGAGCTTCAAGCATATTGTCAGGGTCCGCCAACAACCAGTCGCTAACTATCTGATAACTTTCATTTAGCCTATCTATCAACACCGATAATTCAACACAGGTACTATTTGCAGTTATAGGTTGCGAACCATAGGAATATGGTCGTCTTTGTTCTTCTGTCAGTAACGGCGCTTGACTGTTGCAAGCTAACATAGCATCCCTATAAACAGCAATATGACCCAGAACCCAATTCATACAATTGCTTTCCCCCGGCAATTGAAGCAAACTCATGTTGTGGGCTAAACCTGACGCAGACTTTTCAATAAACTTTTGATTGCGCCTTATCATTGAATGTAAAACAACTGCATTGTTCATAATATTTCCTCAGCGGTGTGGTGTTTTCTTTAACTACACCGATCATACATCAGGTCCTATATATCACCTATGTTTTGCTATCGACTAACGTTGGCCTCTACTCTCAAAGTAGATAAAATCAATTAAAAACACAGCTCCAAGCAACACACACTTGACCACGGCGTCACAGTCGGCAGGCCAAGTAACTCCAAAATCATCTGCATTACTAATGGCTTCTTTGATCAAACCGCCCCATTTTTTTGTGATTTTGCCTTGTTCTTCGCCCTTACCATTCTTTATGTAGAACGTCCACGGGCTTAGCAAAGGACTCTCTATGTAATATTTCTCCTGCGTTACAGTACAATTCACTACATATATTCTGTTCAACCAGCTGAATTGCCGTTCAACTACACCAAGTAACTGCCCTTGCCCGTCTACAACCTCCACTTGATGAAAGTACCACCTAAACGGCCGTGTTATCTGAAGTGACATTACATCGCTACCATCCGGAAATATTCGAATTACAAATGGCCGGAACGCCCTCAAGAAGATACGCATCATTGTAGATCCTGACGCTTCGGCTGCCACATAAAGTTTCTGACCATGCATATCTTCTATCGAATATGCATTCTTTGTTTCAAAGCCGGTGATAATCTCTGTCAATTCCTTGCGTTGCCGCACAACGAGATTGCCAATGGATTTTAGATTATCCATGCATACCTCCTAAATTAGCACATCACTGCCTTATAGAAATTATTATTAATATCACTATCACCTTCCAGGCCTTTTGAGCCTATGTTCTTGCACAAGACTAGCATACATCTCTGGTCTACGATCGGCAATTCTGTCTGTCATATGCTCGCGACCACCATGCATTCGGAGTTTCTTTCTCGCAACACCTGGATCTACATCAGCATAGATGATTGTTTCCTCGTCTTTCCCTGCAAGCGCCATCACATCACCATTAGGAGCGCAAATACTGCTTGTCCCAATAAATTCATTGCCATTCTCAACACCTACTCTATTAACTGCGATGTAATATACGCCATTTTCTAGCGCTCTTGTTCTAATTACATGTTCGGCTATACACTTCGCTGGGGGAGGCCAATTTGTAGACAGTATAATCAGTTCGGCGCCCAGCAAAGATAGAACTCGCGCTGATTCAGGGAATCCAGAATCGTAGCAAATATTCAAGCCAACACTAACTCCTTTCACATCATTCACAGCAAATCCAGTATCACCAAATGTGGAAAACCGATCCACCCCCAGATATGGCAAATGTACTTTTCGATAGGATCCAACAACGCCCTCAGCACCTATAAGTACTAAAGCATTGTAAACACCATTGTCTGGAGCATTCTCTAGCATCCCGGCCGCTATATATCCTCCATGTTTCGCACACATATCTTGCATGCGCCTAGTAGCATTACCCGGTATATCCTCTGCATATTTAGTTGCCTCTTCGAGGCTATCAAAACAATAGCCAGTTACTGCACATTCAGGAAACACTACGATATCTGCTTGATTGCTTCGAGCTTGCTGAAACCATTGCTCCATACGATCAAGATTCCCGACAACATCGCCTATCTTTATATCATTTTGTACGCCCGCAATTCTCATAATATTCACCTCGGCAAACAATTATCCTGTTCCACTCCGCACCAATGCAACATCGAAGCGCAGATTTAAGCGTCAGGCATTTTTAGATTCTGTCAATCAGCATCTTCACCATCCAACTCCGGACTAAAAGCTTCAATAGCACTGTCATCCCAATCACCCAATCTAACAATCTCGATATCTCCAAATGCCTCTGACTGTTCCGCTTTTACCATATTCCTTCGCGCGAGCTCAAGGATACCCAAAAATGTGGCGATAATTTCGGTTTTAGTCTTGTTTTGATTACCCCGTTTCAGTAGCGCAAAAAAACTGACCCTAATTCTACGACGTAACGATGCAGCTATCTTATTGATACTACCTCTAACTGTTATACGTGGCCTGCCAACGAGATCCGATACCGAACGAGGCTTCTCGATTGGACGTGATAACACATCAGCCATTGCAACTCTAAGGTCATACAGTTCAATACCAGACAAATCTACTGTTTTTACAACGACTACAGGCGCAGCTATCCTCAGAAAAGTTCGTAAACCTTGCACCTGCCGAGAGTCTAACCATTCGGACTTATCTTTGAACTTTTTATACATTCGGAGCTGTTTTGCTAATTCTTCACCAGGGTCAATTTCAGTTATACCAATTTCCGGAGGTTTAGGTAAAAGCGCTTGCGACTTAATTAGTACCAATCTTGCCGCAAGTACAAGAAAATCAGCCAATCCTTCAACGCGTCTCTCCCTAAGTTCAGTCATTTTTTTCAAGTATTGGTCTGTCACTTGGCTTAGAGACACCTGGGTAATATCCAGTTCCTCGCGCTCAATTAAGCGGAGCAATAAATCAAGAGGCCCTGAAAATACCGGAACCGATATGGAATACGGAGTTTGAAGCATTATAAGAATGGATGATACCATGTGTTCTATTTATGGGACATACACCCAGGGAGTTTGACTAAGTGAACTTCATATGCTAAACTGCTGCCACATATTGCGGGGTAGAGCAGTGGCAGCTCGTCGGGCTCATAACCCGGAGGTCGCAGGTTCGAATCCTGCCCCCGCTACCTAAAAAAGTACCGATAAATTACGGTACTTTTTCTTTTTGAGACTTTATAGATTGAATCTAGTTCATCCAAATGGTATACTCTGGACTTACAGCTAATGGCGAGGTAGCTCAATCGGTAGAGCAACGGATTCATAAGCCGTGGGTTGTGGGTTCAAGTCCCGCCCTCGCCACAGACTCGTTTCACCCACCACCCCCCACTCCCTCTAATAACATCTAAGCCTGTTGAGTGGCTGTTTATGCGTACTCTTACATTCAGGAACGTATATCGCAAAAACAGTAATACAGGGCGTAGGTTGGAATTGGTAGGTGTAGCATGAATACTATACCTAACACAGGCAAACTATTCGCTAGTTTCTAAAGAAAAAACCGCCAACAAGATTGGTGAATGCTGACAATAGTGAGGCTTAGATCGACGTATCGAGCTATTGAAAATATTAGGTACAGTCGTTATACTCTAGTCAAGGAGATACACTTATGCACGTAACTTTATGGGTATTACAAATCATTCTGGGAATATGTTTCATGGCGTTAGGAATCATGCATTTTACTATTCCGCCCAATCTACCCCAACAAATGAATTGGTTCTACGAACTCTCGCCGTTTTTGCACTATTTTAGCGGATCAGCTGAGATCCTCGGAAGTCTTGGATTAATATTGCCTGGCATAACAAAAATCCAAACTAGACTCACACCACTAGCCGGACTCGGACTTGCATTGTTGATGATCGGCGCTGCTGGGTATCACATAATAAGAGGAGAAATACAAAGTCTGCCGACTAATATAGTCCTTTTTGCAATCTCAGCCTATATTGCATATGGTCGCTGGAATAACCATCCTCTCCCAGACTCAAAAACATAGTCTGCTTATCTTCCCCTAAGCATATACATTATCAGGGAAGCAAACCGTCTAATAGATTCTTCAACATTTCAGTGTCGATCGGAACCGACACTGAAATAGGGACCTGTGTATCAACTTGAACCTCGGTTTCCACATCGACCTCAACAATAGTATCGATAGGAACGTCCGTATCAACTGGAACATTTGTATCAATATCTAAACTAGTACTGACCGGAATAATGACGACTATATCAATAGGCAGTTGTGCTTCAATATCGGCTTCAGCTTCTACCAACCCAACTACAGGCAATTCAAGTGGTACCTTAAGTACAGTGTCAATTGGCAAAGTAGTGCTAATAGGTATTTCAAATGTTTGCTGTATAGGCAAAGTCACACTTACCGGGATTGTAGTCTGTACCGGAACCGTAGCCTGCAAGGGGATACTTAACTGTTGTTTGACCGGAAAGGAAGCATCAATATCTATATCCTCCTTCAAATCCAACTGGTATACGCTATTCTCATCGAAAATTGTTGAAGATGCTATAGCATCTGTTATTTCGTGCACCAAAATATCACCAACGGCACGCTGCACAATATCTCTCTGAGTATAGATATAAACTCCCGCTGCAACAATCATCAGATTACATAGTGCTAACAGGATTGTTGCGTATAGAAGAATCCTTATCTTACCGTTATCAGTTACAATGCCTTTATCGGACATATATCACACAAGCATCCTATTGGTTGCTGCAACAATCAGTTTCGTTCCAAATTAAGCGAAGCCGAGTTCACGCAGTACCGCACACCTGTTGGTTGTGGTCCATCAGGAAACACGTGCCCGAGATGGGCCTCACATTCACCACATACAACTTCAATTCTATTCATACCGTGACTATCATCTGATCTAGTCTTTATGTTCGACTCTGCTATAGGTTCATAAAAACTAGGCCAACCTGAACCCGAATCATATTTAGTGTCTGACTTAAATAACTTGTTGCCACAACAGACACATTTGTATATCCCATAGTCATCACAGTAGTAATATTCGCCACTAAAAGGTGCTTCAGTTTCACAATCTTGTGTCACGCGATATTGCTCATCAGTTAACTGCTCCCGCAAATCATTGTCGCGTTTAATATTTTTTGTCATCAACAAACCCCGTGTATTGATTCACTATATTAATCATTACCCTGACTGCTCTCTAAGAATGGGGCAACTCGATCAACATTACTTATAAGTTCCAGGTCGCTTTCAGCAGTCGCTTCAATTCTACTTGTGCCCCCAATCAACTTAGATGGATCTTCCTTAGAGTTGCCCTCTGACACTTTCTCTTCGGCCTTGCCCACCAGCCAGATTAAAACCCGACGCCACGCACTCATTTATCATTCAGCTCCAATTTCAAAGCAAGATCACGATCAGATGGCTCCGCCAATATCGATCCGTCTGCGAAAACGATGGTTGGCACAATTCTCATCCCATCGTTGACGTCCAGAACATAATCCACATACTCTTCTTCATGATCAATATTGATCCATTTGTACTTCACATCATTTCTTTCAAAGAAACGTTTTGCACGCGTACAGTCATTACACCAGGTCGTACCATACATTACAATTTCTTTCATCAAGCACTCCTTATCCACTTTGGATCCGCCAAAACTACTGAAGCCTCAGCCTGCGAGGGCAATACGGACCAGTATTTTTCCAAAAGCATACCACGTTCTTCTGCCTTAATTAGTGTGTACCCATTTTTCTTATAAAAATCTATTGCCCATTTGGCATCGGCCCAAGTTCCAATAAGAATCGGTTTTTTAGACCTTTTTTCCAGCCACTTAAGTAACTTAGTGCCTACGCCACTCCGACGGTCACTAGTACGTACATAAGCGTGTCGTATTAGAGTAACATCTTGTTTGTCCTGAATACCCATTACGCCCACAAGGCTTCGATTCCCATAGTAGCCCCAAAACTGCACACCAGAGCGGATTTCATTGCTTAGTTCATCTCTACCCATATAGGAATCGTGCCATAACGCCTGCGGAATCAC